>ERZ1106981.172-NODE-172-length-56440-cov-11.742077_pt1 | contig 56440 bp, 49 predicted proteins | sample MGYA00403692_ERZ1106981 | MGnify/ENA primary metagenome ERZ1106981 (study PRJEB35170, sample SAMEA104062431) | human gut metagenome | biome: human gut; feature: human-associated habitat; material: faeces | place: Denmark | collected 2012-06-22 ... | reverse complement strand
TGCAGTTCTTTCCGATCACGGCGTTAACCAGAAACGACTGCGGAAGGATTGTCGTTCCGTCATGAATCACGGTATTGCCTTCCAGATAGACGTTCGGATACAAAGTGACGTCTTTGCCCAGAATGACATCCGGTCCGATATACGTGCTGTCCGGATTGATCAGCGTGACCCCTTCCTCCATCCAATGTTCATTGATCCGCTTCTGCATCCAGCGGGTTGCCTGCGCCAGTTCCTTCTTGTCGTTGACGCCGCTGGCTTCAAAGCTGTCTTCCACAATCTTGGCTTTGACACCGAGTCCGTGCCGGTTCAAGATTTCAACTAAATCCGTAATATAATACTCCTGCTGGGCATTGTCGTTGCGGATTTCCTTGAGATGCTCAAACAGAGCCTGATTGTCAAAACAATAGATGCCGGTATTGATTTCCGAGATTTTCCGCTGTTCTTCCGTACAGTCTTTGAATTCGACGATCTTTTCAATTAACCCTTCGGAATTACGGACAATTCGGCCGTACTGTTTCGGATCGTCCAGCACTGCGGTCAAAACGACCATGCCGCACTGATCCAGGGCGTCCAGCATTCCCTGATAAGTTGAACTTTGAATGCAGGGACAATCCCCATTGACGACTAGGGTTTTTCCTTCTGCCTGGCTTAGAATCGGCGCCGCCTGCATCACGGCATGACCCGTTCCCAATTGTGGGGCTTGAAGCACAAACTCCGTCTGTCCGCTCATTGCCGCTTCCACTTGTTCGTGACCAAAACCGACTACCGTCACAATCTTGTCTACCTGAATCTTTTTCAGATTGTCAAGAATATGTCCCAACATCGGCTTCTGGCAGACCGGATGCATAACCTTCGGCAGCTCGGAATGCATACGCGTCCCTTTACCTGCCGCCATAATAATCGCAGATTTCATTCTCCATCGTCCTCCATAGTCTATTTTACCCAAACTCGACCTTTAAAAAAAGCCTAAAGTGATCTTTTTTCCCTTGTTTTCCCGTTTTTTACGTCCTTTTTTGAAAAGTCAGGAGATTCCCTGACCTCAGCGCTTCAATGAAGGGGCTTACATCGAATTTCCATCATCCTCTTCCTTTTTGTTTGACGTTACAGAAATCCGATCATCCAGCCGTTGAAACCATAATGTTTCTTCATATAGATCACAGAATCCATCTTTCTTGATGCAGGATCCGCCTGCTTTTCATTCTCTAAACACTGACTTTTCTTTTGTGATCGTCTGAATGGATCGCATTTGAAAAAAGAAAAGCTTATTCTCAATCCTAATGTCATGAAAATAAGCTGGGTAAAGATTAAGCTTCTATTTTTCCGTCACGGATAACCGGTTTTTTCTCGTGAGCCTGGATCATTTCCTCAATTAATTGTGCTCGCAAGTCTTCCTTGATCTTCTGATAACGAGGATCTGCGACACAGTTGTGCAGCTGAGCTGGATCGGCTTTCAGATCATATAAGAAATCGTCTTCATAGAGATCACTGTCCATAACCTCTCCGCCATGCACGCCCGGCGCATACACACTGCAAAGATAATCCGCAGTCCGGATGCAGCGGCCCACACGGCTTTCCGAGATCTGGGCAAAAATTCGGTTTGGCCGGTTCTGAATTTTACCATCAACCACTGTTTGCAGATTTTCGCCGATCATTTGATCTCCAACGTCGATACTCGCCATGGCTAAAATTGTTTTTGGCAGCGAAGCGGTGCTGACCAGTTCGCTAATTCGTTTGCCTCCTTCAAACCCTGGCCCGCAGATCACTAACGGCACATGCAGACAGGCGTCATGACAGGAACGTTTGTAATCATCATAGCCGTTTAAATGGGCATCCCGATTGCGGGTCATAAAATGGGATCCGTGATCGGAAGCGAAGATCAGGATCGTATTCTCCCATATGCCCATGGCTTTCAGCTTATCCACTACACGGCCTAAGTTATCATCCAAAGAGCGGCAACAGCCCAAATAATCTGGATACATCTCGGCCGCATTCCCCGGCAAAGCCTGTAAATCCGCAGGCAACACAAAATCCTGGAACCGGGTCTTAGAACCTGCCGGCCCCTCATAACAATGCCGATCATTCTGATGATGCGGCTCAATGTGCGAGATCGTTAAAAAGAACGGCTTGTCTTTTTGAACCTGATCTAAAAATTCCAGCCCAAAATCGGTAATGCAGTCCACGCGGTAGCCTTTGAATTCCCGCTTCTGCATGTGTTCGTCAAAGACATAGCCATCATAGCCATGGGATGTAAATTCCAAAACGTCAGCCGCTCTCCAGAAACCCCGATAGCCGCCCCGCAGTTCAGGCGGAACCGCGGTTATCGTATAGTCAATATCCGGTTTCTTTTCCAATTCTCCTGTACTGGCCAAATGCCACTTTCCAACATATCCAGTTTCGTAGCCAGCCTCTGTCAGGTAATCTCCTAGGGTTTTAACCCCTTCTGGCAAAGCGATACTGTTGCGGAAACAGCCGCTTTGCGTAGGATATAATCCTGTCTGAAATACAGCCCGGCAGGGCCCGCAGACAGGCTGTGCAGTATAAGCTTGTTCAAAGAGTACGCCGGATTCGGCCAGCTGATCCAAAACCGGGGAAATCGGAAGCGGCTGGCCATAACAGCCCAAGGTATCCCAGCGCTGCTGATCGGTAAAATAAAATACGATATTCGGCTTCATGTTCTTCCTCTTTTCTATTTTAATAAAAACTACGCTTTACTGTTTCCTGCGGACGCAGTTCGGTCTTGCGGATAAACGCCGCCTTCTTCCGCATCGCGGCCGCTCCTTTCTCCAACAGCTCAGGATCCCGCGTCAAAGCGAAAACCGTCGAGCCGCTGCCCGACATCAAAGCTCCGTCAAAACCCATTGCCAACAGATCTTTTTTAATGGCCGCAATCTGCGGAACAAGCTTAAAGGCACTTTGTTCCAGCGTATTGCCCAGCGATTGAATCACTCCGTCATAATCATTATTCATCAAAGCTTGACGCATTTTCCGACAATCAGGATGCTGCGCACTGCTAAAATCCAGTGTTTCAAACGCAACCTTGGTCGATACACCTTTATAGGGTTTCACTAATAACAGATAGAACGGCGTATGCACGCGGAAATGTTCAAGATTCTCGCCGATACCCGTGACAAAAGCCGGACGGCTTCGCAGGCAGAACGGCACGTCCGCCCCGACCTTCTTGGCGATTTCCACCATCTTGTCATTATCCATCCCTAAGCGCAGCATCTTGTTCAGCGCCCGGATCGCTGCCGCGCCGTCGGTGCTGCCCCCGGCCATGCCGGCCTGAGTCGGAATGTGCTTCTGCAGGGTGATTTCAAAGTTTTCCTTGAATCCATATTCCTCCCGAAGCAGCTCAATCGCCTTGATGATCGTATTGCGGCGGTCTAACGGCAGATAAGGGACATTGCTTTGCAGGCGCAGTTCATCACAGAACTCAAAATTCAGCGTGTCGTATAAATTGACCGGTGCCATGATCATTTCCAGTTCATGATACCCGTCTTCTCGCCGGCATACGACGTCCAGACACAGATTAATTTTCGCGTAAGCTCTTTGTTTCATAGGTCACCTCATACAGATCGAGAAACTGATCCAACGTCATCGTTTCCGCGCGCAGCGAAGGCTCCAATCCGGCTTCGTTCAGCAGCCGCATCGCTTCCTCCTTATCCTGCAGATATTCGCGGAAATTGTTGTAGAGCGTCTTGCGGCGCTGCTTGAAACATCCTTTAACCATCGCAAAAAACAAGGCTTCATCGCCGGCGATGCGGTCCGGCTGCTTTTTGGTAAACTGCACGACGGCGGAATCCACCGCCGGGCGGGGATTAAAGATCGTCTTGGGAATCTTCATCACCGTCTGCACCTGATACTGATACTGCACAATCACGCTCAGGGCGTTGTAGTCCTTGGTGGAAACCGAAGCAGTGAAGCGATCCGCTACTTCTTTCTGCATCATGACCGTAATCACCGGAATATCTGCTTTGCTTTCAAAGATTTTAAACAAGATCGGTGTCGTAATATAATACGGCAGATTAGCGCACACCAGAACCTGGTCCCAGGTTGTTTTCAGCTGGCTGACGGTTGCGTTTAAATCAGCTTCCAGAAAGTCCTGATGAACAACCGTGACATTGAGACAGGCAGACAGGGTATCAGCCAGTACATCAATCAGCCGATCGTCAATCTCAAACGCCAGCACCTGACCGGCGACATGCGCCAGCTGTTCAGTTAAAGCGCCGATTCCCGGGCCAATCTCGATCACAGCGCTGTGCTCATCCGCTTTGGACAAGCGCGCAATCTTTTCCACAATACCTGGTTCAATAATGAAGTTCTGTCCGAAGTTCTTCTTTGCGTACAGATCATATTTTTCCAAAATTTCATTCGTGCGCGCCATCGTGGCAATCGGTTTATTCATCGGTATCCCGCCCTTCTTCCAACATGGCTTTCGTCACTTTCAGCATATTCAGACGTTTCCACAACGTTTTGGCATTCGCTTCGCCGACATGCCAGCGTATTCCCACTTCACGCCGCTTTTCAGCGCTGTTGGGCAAACCGGTCAGACCCAGCTCTACAAATTCCTGCCAGCTCAGCGTAGATTCTTCCTTAGTTTGATAGGTCAGGCAATGTTCCAAAGCAGCCAGAATCTCTTCTTTTCCGGCATGTTCCACACCGACCTTGCGCTTGCCGCGGACAATTTCCCAGGCTTTCCTCGAAGGCAAAAAGGCATTCTTACATCCTGGTACAGCTTCATTGATCCGCTGGCGGATCTGATCTCCAGGTGTATCCGGATCGGTAAAGATAATCACGCCGCGGGTTGTGGCCCATTGCCGGATCTGATCCAGCGTGCTGTCTGTCAAACCTGTGCCGCTGGTTTCCAACGTATCCACATCCAGCCATCGTTTTAAATTCGCCGTGTCTTTTTTACCTTCCACGACGATGATTTCTTTGATCTTCATGTTCGTTCCTCATTCCGCTTTTATTTTATCATAAGTGGCAGATAAGCGCCAAACACTATCACAGCGGACTTTCAGATTCCAACAAACAGAAAAAAGCTAACTTTGAAAGTCAAGACCAGACTTGGAAATTTCCCGTTTCCTTTCCATGAATCGATCTTTATCCGCTCAGTTAGCTATAAATCTGAATTAGAATTCAGATAACCAGAAAGATACTCCTCCATCTTCCCTGTTTTAGATGCATCATTGATTTCGGTCCTTTTGTTTCACGGCTTACGTTTCAGACAGAATCGCCTGAAGCAGTTCACCGATCAGCTTCAGCATCTTTCTTTGCGGAAGACAGCTGAACTTTCTTATACTGCGTCGGTGATACTCCGGTTAACCGTGTAAATACCTGAAAGAAATATTTATAATCACTGAAACCTACCTGTTCGGCAATTTCATAAATCTTCTCACTGCCCCACAAAATCCGCAGACATGCCTGGGCAATGCGGTAACGATTCAGATAGCGGTGCAGCGTCCAGCCGGTTTCCCGACGGAACAGGCGGTTGAGATAATCCGCAGACACCCCCAATGTTTCCGCCAGTATTTCATCGGTAACCCGTTGGGCATAATGCACGCCAATCCATTCCGCCGCGCTTTGAACATAGGCCGAGCAGCCTGCGGGAATCTCCATCAGCACCTGAATGGATTCTGGAATCATCGGATTGGATTGTTCCCGCTTCTTCCGCACCCGTTCGGTCAGCTTGATCAGCACTGCTTCCAATTCTTTGCGGTTAAATGGTTTTAACAAGTATTCCGCCACCTGCAGAGATATCGCTTCCTGAGCATAGCTGAATTCACCATAGCCGGTCAAAATCACCGCCTCATACTGTTCCGTTTCCTTCGATTGGCGAAGCATTTCCAAACCGTCCATCACCGGCATCTTCAAGTCGGTAAACACGATATCGGGGTGCAGCTGACGGATCAGGGCCAACCCTTCTTTACCATTGCGCGCTTCGCCGCAGATCTGACAACCCAGCCGGGAAAAATCCAGCGACTGCCGAAATCCCTGCCGCAGAATGGCTTCATCCTCCACAATTAGAATCCGAATCATCGCTCATGCCTCCCATCGCTTTCATCGTCATGGTTACTGTCGTCCCTTCATGCAGGACGCTTTCTACCTGTATCCCGCAGCCCTCGCCAAAATGCAGCAGGATTCGTTTATGACTGTTCATAATCCCGATATGCCGGTAGTCTTCCCGCATGGTTTTCAGATCACTGCGGATCTGATTGAGCTGAACTTGATCCATACCTTCGCCATTATCCTGCACGATGACCTGCAGTATCTCGCCTTCCTGACGAATCTTGATCAACAGCCGGAACTCCCGATCCTGCACAAATCCATGCGCCAGGCTGTTTTCCACCATCGGCTGAATGACCATCTTGGGTATCCGCAGACCGGAATGTTTGGGGGCTTCGATCTGATAACGAAAGGTTTCACCCAAACGGATCTTCTGCAGCTGCAGATAATCCTCGATATAAGCCAGATCCTGATCAAGATCAACCAGGGATTCCTCAGAAGCATCCAGTGAATAACGCAGCAGCTTGGATAAACGGACGATCATATCTTCCGCTTTATCCTGATCCAGCACCATCATATATTTAATGGTATCCAGCGTATTAAAGATAAAATGCGGATTAAACTGCGACTGCAGCTGACGGATCTGAGCGATTCGGGTTTGTTTCTGCAGCTCCCCGTTCTGATCGATCAGCTGCTTGACTTCATCCAAAATACGGTTGTACTGTTGGGCAATTGGGCGCATTTCATTTTCTTCTTCCGGAAGATATTCTAGCCGGCCGCTTTGAGCATAGCTCTGTAAGGACAAAAATAAATTATCCACATTCTTCAGACTGCTGCGGGCAGTCATGCGGCTGATTTTATCAATAAAATACGCGCAGAACAGAAAGATCAGAAACCCGATGACCAATTCCGCGGCCATCATAGAAATCACAATATCCAGTGAGTGAACTGTCCACACAGATAAACCCAATACCGAAAGCGGGGTTTTCTGAATCAGCATGATTTCACCGTTAATCCGGCTGAGCTGTCCCACGATCGACTGATCCTCCAGCCGTTCATAAACCGCAAACATCGGATCGGTACTGACCAGTAACCGACCGCTGGCGTTGAGCAGCATCGAATGAACACCGCCCTGCTGAAGCAGAGCTTTCAGACTGCCTTCGGTAAAATGAAAGGACAAGGTACCCAGACCTTCCTCTCCCATCCGGCAGGACAGTGTGAACAGGATAGGATCTGTAAACAGTCCTGTCACCGTGCTGGTGCTTCCGACAATTTCTGAACTGCGGCTGACCTCCGCCCGAATGGAGGGAAGCAGGCGGTTGGCGCTGGACGGCGGCATCTGCGCCGCACTGTACTGTTCATTTTCCAGCTGGAAATACGCAAATACGGATTGTTCATTGCGGAATTGATAAAGTCGTTCATACGCTTCGATGGAATGTTCGCCGCTTGTCAGAAATGAGATCAGTTTGGGATCTGACTGCAGCTGCTTCATGCCTTCAATGTATTCCTTTAACGGGACGCTGACTGCCTGACTGGCCAGATACGCTTCATGATTGACCTGCTGCCAAAGCAGAAAAATCAAAAGAAAGGGCGTGATGACGATCAGCGCCATTCCTAACAAAGCCACCGGGATCAGCGTCGATCTGACGAGCTTTTCCTGAATGACCTTATGATAAGGAAACTGCGTTTCTTCCATAATCATCAGTCCTTTCTTTCTGTATTTCTTATTATAACAGAACTTTATAATTCAATTTCACGCTTGCCTGTGATTTTGAAAAACAGCAGCAGCACGACAATCGTCGTCAGAATCAGGATGCTTGACAATGCTGAGGCGACGCCGTAGTTTCCATCCATGACCTGAAAATAGATCGCGATGGAAAGCGTCTGCGTTGATGTAACCCACAACATCACAGAAGCGCTCAGCTCGCTGATGATCGACAGCCAGCTCATGATCGCTCCGGATAAAATCCCGGAAGCCATCATCGGCAGCGTCACAGCGAAGAAGGTTTTCACAGGATTGGCTCCCAGACTCTGCGATGCCTCTTCGACGCCCAAGTCAATCTGCCGAAGAATGGCCGAGCTGCTTCGGATTGTATAAGGTAAACGCCGAATGACATAGGCCATGATTATGATCAACGCCGTTCCGCTTAGCAGCAGCGGTTTTTTATTAAACGCCAAGATCAGGGATATGCCCAGAACGGATCCCGGAATAATATAAGGAAACATCGAAATCACGTCCAGAACATTGGTAAGCTTGTTTTTCCTGCGGACGGAAGTGTAGGCAATGATCACGCCGATGATCACAACAAGCAGAATCGCCGCAAAGGAATAAAGATAGGTGTTAGTGATGGCCCGCCCCATCGTGCTGAATGCTTTTTTATAATTGTTCAATGAATAGCCCGGCAGATAAATCGTTCCCTTGGTATTGCGGAAGGAGTTGTGCAGCACAACCAGCGTCGGCAGCATCGCCAGGAAGACGCAGAGATAGACATAGAAGTGGCAAAGAATATTTTTAAACCCTTTTTCTGCCCGCGGTTCAATCGGATGCATGCCGGTCATTTCGATCTGCTTACGGTTGGAAACATACCGTTGAACTAAGAAAATCACGGTTGTAAACAGGACGACAACCACACTGATTGTCGCTGCCAGGCGCTTATCTGCCGACAGATCGCCGACAAACGAATCATAGATCAGCGTTGGCAAGGTACGGTAGCCTTCTCCGATCAGCTTCGGTGTGCCAAAATCGGCCATGATCCGCATGAAGACCAAAAGACCGGAAGCCAGGATTGTCGGCAGCACCAACGGAATGACGATGTCTTTGATTTTCCGCCAGCCGACAGCGCCGAGGCTTTCTGCCGCTTCACTCAGCGAGCTGTCCATACTTTTTAATGCTCCGGAAACATACAGATACACTAACGGAATCAATTTAATTGTAAAGACAAGCAGGATTCCCGCGAATCCGTAAATTCCCTGATAGGTAATATGAAATACCTGATTGATTATTTTGGTCAGAACGCCCTGCCGTCCCAGCAGAGTAATCCAGGAATAAGCGCCGATAAACGGCGGAGACACGACAGAGATGATCAGCAGGATATCCAGCGTACTCTTAAACTTGATTTTAACGGTTCGGGTCACGTAGGCCAGCGCCGTTCCGGCAACACAGGTAAATACCGTAGCCAGCACCGTTACCTTCAGGCTGTTGATGATTGTATTGGTGTAATATTTCTTGGAAAAGAATTTAATAAAATAACTGAAATCAAAGGTGTTGGTCGCTGCATCGTAGACACTGCTGATGAGAATACGGGTAATCGGATAGATAAAGAAGACGGCAAAGTAAAGGAAACACAGCAGCGACACCAGCGTCCAGCCGTCCAGCTTCCAACGTTTGCGGCTCATCTTATTTTTCCTCCATCAGCGACAGCTCGGTTTGGGCGTCAAAGGCATTGGCCCGGGTATGATCAAAAGCCAGGTGCACGACCTCGCCATTTTGGGCAAACCGGCGTTTGATGTCATGCGAAACTTCAACTGTCTGGCCGTTCTCCAAATTTACAGTATATCGGATTTCCGCTCCCAGATAGATTGTTTCCACGATCATTCCGACAATACCTTGATCGGCAAAATCAATTTCATTAGGCCGGATGACGACCTTCACCGGTGTTCCAACTGGAACGCTGCTCTGCAGCCGCGGCATGACCTGCAGACTGCCGTCAAAGAACTTTAACGCTTTCTTTCCCTCGCATTCGACCACCTCAGCATCAAACAAATTGCTTTGGCCGATAAATGTCGCCACAAACAGGTTTCGCGGATGAGAATAGATCGTCATCGGTTTGCCGATCTGCTGAATCACGCCATGATTCATGACCGCAATCCGATCGGACATGGACAGCGCCTCTTCCTGATCATGGGTTACGTAAAGCGTCGTGATCTTAAACTGGTTCTGAATGCGCTTGATTGCCAGCCGCATTTCTACCCGCAGCTTGGCATCCAGATTGGACAGCGGTTCATCCATCAACAGGACATCCGGCTGAATGACAATCGCCCGGGCCAGAGCGATCCGCTGCTGCTGCCCGCCGGACATGTTGGCCGGCATTCGATCCTTTAGTTCCTGAATCTGCATAACGTTCAGAATTTCATCCACGCGCCGGCTGAATTCCGGTTCTTTAACCTGCCGCTGTTTAAGGCCATAGCCGACATTCTTACCCGCAGACATGTGCGGAAAAACCGCATAGTTCTGGAACACCATTCCGATATTGCGTTTATAAGGCTGCAGGTCATTAATCCGTTTCTCGTTAAAATAAAACTCTCCGCCTTCAATGCTGTTAAAGCCGGCGATCATTCTGAGCAAGGTTGTCTTACCGCAGCCGCTGGATCCCAGCAGAGTAAAGAATTCCCCTTCTTCAATGTGCAGCGACAAATCCGGAATGATGGTTTTATCTCCAAATCGCTTCACCGCATGCTGAATATCAATGGATACGCTCATCGTAGCCCCTCCTGTTCACTTATTTTGCATGTTTATGATTGCTGATGAGAAGAACAAAGGGATATGTTTGTCTATCCCTTTGTTGGATGATTGGATTATTCAAAGATTTCCAAATACATATCCTCGTACAGATCCAGAATCTTCTCTTTGTTCTCGGCCTGCCATTCCGTCGTCCGCGGAATGACATTCAGATCTTTGATGGCCAGCTTATAATCGGCAACCTTGGCGCCCGGCAGAATTGGATTTGCACCCAGGCAGTCCATCCCATAAACCGACTGACCTTCCGATGAAGCAAACCAGTCGATGAATTTCTTTGCCCCTTCCGGATTCGGACCGTTTTTGATCAGACTGACGCTGCTGGTTCCCGGAATGACGCCTTCATCCATATAAACGACCTTCAAGTTGTCAATCCCTTCAGCCATATAGGCCTGCGCCGGTGTGTCCCAGGTCATGCCTACCGCATATTCGCCAGACAGAACGCCTTCATAAGTAACACTGGAGCTGTCGACAATCTTGCCGTCGAGATTTTCATAGAATGCCCGAACGAAATCCCAAGCTTCTTTCGACGCTGCTTTTTCATCATTGGTCGTCCCGGTTCCCATGGCTAAAAGCATGTTTTCCAGGTGATTATAAGCGCTTGAACTGCTGGCCGCATTTCCCATTGCGATCTTGCCTTTTAATTCCGGGTTTAACAGATCGGCATAGCCGTTAATCTCAAAATCTACAAGGTTGGTATTGTAAATGATAACCGGAGCGTTGTATCCAATTTGAGTGGTAAAGCCGGAGGTATTGCGGAAGGTTTCATCATATTGATCATCGTAGGCAGAAGTATAGGCTTCAAAATAGGATGTATCCAACAAGACGGTGCTGGTTGGAATCCAGGCGACATCGGCTTTCGGATTCTCGGCTTCGGCCTGAATGCGGGAATAGACTTCGCCGGAAGAACCGCGAATCACTTCAACCTTGATGCCAGTCGCTTCTTCGAAAGCTGGAATCATGACGTCCAGATTATCCTGGGCAGTCGGCGTATAAATTGTGATGGTTCCTGAATCGGCATGGTCGTCCGGCGCGTTGGTTTCCGGTGTTTTTTCTGTTGGTGAACCGCAGCCCGCTAAGACTAAAAGCATACCCAGCAGAAGTGTAGTTATTTTCTTCATTTCATTCCCTCCTCGGTTTTCTGATTTTATTGTATGTGAAATGTAAGCGCTTTACTATGCGAAAAATCAGCTATTTTATCCTAAAATACCGACATTTTACTGAACTTTCTTTGTTTTTGACAGTACTCCTCTACGATCAAATGCATCCTTTTGTCTTTTGTCCCATTCGCAGGCTTGTCCTTCTTACCGAAAAAAGGTCTTCTTTGCTTGATCGTTTTCACATTTAAAAAGGACATTCCGGGAAAAGCCGCAGGTCCTTTCCTTTGATATAATGGAAACAGTTTAGGAGGACTCAATCATGCACGCATGGGAAGCAATACAAACCGCTGTTGATGAAATTGAAGCACATCTGTTTGAAGAAATGAAGACACAGGACCTGGCCGATCAGGTATCTTTATCCTCGTTTTATTTTCAAAAATTATTTAAACGCTTAGTTGGCAAATCACCGCAGAATATATTCAGCTTCGCCGACTGGCAAAAGCCGCCGAAGCTCTGAAGCAGCAAGACTGCAGAATCGTGGATCTGGCGCTGGAGTATGGATTTTCCAGCCACGCCCATTTCACCCGGGCTTTCAAGGAGGCGTATGGACTGACACCTTCTGCTTACCGACAAAATCAACCTCGGCTGAATACGTTGATCAAACCCGAGATTGCTTTAGCTTATCAGCATCTCGATGAAGATGTTCCTTTGCTTCTGGATGATTTTCTGATGGAAATCAAACGGAAGACCTTCAACTCCGCAAAAACCTTTATTGGCGTTGAAGCCGAGGTATCCATCGCTGGGCAGATACCGATGGGTGAGAGTACCGGAATAGATATGCCGGGAGAGCTTTGGACTTCTTTCCATCACGAAAAAGCAAAATTGTCAGATTATATCAGCCCTGATTATGAACTAGGAATGTCTTATCAGGCCGATCCGCAGAAAGAAACCTTCACTTATTTCGCAGGTGCACCGCTGATTACCGCGTGTCCGAAACTTTCCGATTTTACAACAGTCACTTTGCCGAAAGGAGAGTATATCGTGTGTAAGCTCGAAGCCGAAACCTTTGAAATGCTGGTAACTGAAATCCTGGATAAAGCTGGAAAATATTTGTTTGGTACCTGGTTACCTGCACATCAGCTCCACGTCGATCCCTTCTCCGCTGAAAAATATAGTTTAATCAAAGACCATGGATATCAGATGGAAATTTGGATAAAAATTCAGGGTGAATAAATCCTGTTCAGAACAAAAAAGAACAGACGCGAATAAGCATCATGTAATCGACTGCTTTATCTCGCTGTTCCTTTTTTATTTATGCTGCAGAAATACACATATTACTAAAATTAAAGAGGGACTTTATGGGTTTTGACTTTCAAAGTGATGCTTGCATCACTTTCTTGTAGAATTTTCTCATTATTCCGTATATTGAGTAAAAAGCTTCCGCAATAATCCTCGGAAACTTTTCACTCTCTGTTCTTAGTTTAAAATCCGCCTTGGCGAGCCTGCTTCCGCAGCCAGCGTGCAATGAGAACGAAGCTCACCAGCAGCAGACAGCTCCAGAATAACCCTGTTCGCAAAAGTGGAATTTTGCCGGCAGAGGCTCCGGCTGAACAAACACACACAATCAAGCAGCCTGTAAAATAGGATGCGGATCTTGTGTTTTGCCGATATCCTGAACCCCAGGTCAGACTGTAAGCCACAAAACAGATCGTAGCACAGATTGAAATCAAAACCGAACTCAATGTGAGCGGCAGCCCGGCACTGCTGGTTGGCAGGATCCGATGAATTCCCAGGGAAATAAGATTGACTCCCCATAAACCTGCCAGCGTTAAGCTTTGGACGAGCAGTTGGCAGCCTAGGCGTGCAAGACGTGAAATGGGAATCAGATTGACAGCATACATCCCGCTTTGAAATTTCTTTGTCAGCTGCCAGCTGACTACGAAGTCTGTGATAAAAAAGATCAGATACACATAGCTGCCCGACAGGAGCACCAGACTGCAAAAGGTTGCCGCAAGCATTACGCCACGGCCTAACTGCGTCATTGAAGTACGATTATCCTGCAGCTCGATTTCCGCCAGATCCAGCACCCCACGGATGGATTCCGGAAACCAAAAGAACGTATTCTCCGATTCAGTATCCGCTTTCTGTTTGGAAATCAATTCCAATCGGGTTAATCCAAAGTACGCCGCAATAATCATCAAAGCAAGCAGAACTTCTGTCCAAAGCAGATTTTGATCAGCGATTTCCTGAGCAGCCATGATCGCCATCCCTACCAAAGCCAGAAACAAGACTCCAGTTCTCCACGTATTGAGAACTTGCTTTTCTTTTTCCCACCGCAAAACGATGAAGCTGTACAAAAGCCAGTAAAGCACACCCGTTACTAAAACAATTCCCAGCATTTCAGGCTTGCGGATCGTGATCAGCAAGCCGCACCCGCTGAAGATCCCAATCCAGTTAAAAGCAACATTCAGGATTAAGATCTTTTTCCGATCCCGTCGGGTCATCGGCAAACTTTCCAGCATCAAGCCGAAATTGCCTTCCGTATCCTTGCGCCAGTCCAGCATGCTGCGGGTCTGGACGATTGTGTAAAGTAACAGCGCTGTCATTCCAAACGTGACGAAGGGCAGCGATAAAATCAGTGCGATCAAGACAATGCCCAAAAGTCCGCGATTGCAGCTAAGCCAATACCCCCAAGCCCTGCGCAGGATTTCAGAAGTCTTCATAAGTCAAATCCTGAGCTAACATGATTTCTTCCAGAGTTAAGGGGGTAAATTCCACCGGAAGATGCCGCAGCTGACTCGCACGGGTACACACGCCTTCCCAACCCGTGTCCGTTGCTTTCGGCTTGAGTACGAATTCCTTCATGGCTTTGGGCATTTTTCCTTCACACTGGAAATGCTGAATATTTTCCATTAATGTTTCTTTTGATGAAGAAAACTTCACCCGGCCATTTTCCAAGCAGGTAACATAATCCGCAATCTTATCTAAATCCGCGGTATTGTGAGTCGAAAACAACAAGGAATGATCTTCCTGCTGCATAAACTCATACAACAAATTCAGCACTTCCCTTCGGGATACCGGATCAAGATTAGCCGTCGGTTCATCCAGGATCATCAGCTTCGGATGATGGGCAAGGGCGAAAATGATCGAAAGCTTCGCTTTCATTCCCGCTGAAAATTCCCCAAACGGTTTGCTTAACGGCAGCTTAAATTGTTTGATGAAGGATCGAAACAAAGATTCATCAAACTGGTCATAGAACGGACCGATCCGGCGTATCAATTTCATCGCATGATAAGCGTTAGGAAAAATGAAGCGGTCGCTAACCAGACCGATCTGATTTTTGATCAGACGCTCCTGCCTATCCATCCGCATTCCCAACAGCTCACAATGTTCTGCGTGAGCGGGCGTACTATCCAGCAAAGCGTCAATCAAAGTCGTTTTGCCTGCCCCGTTGCGGCCGATTAATCCCATTACATAACCGCTGGGCAAGTAAAACTGATCCACAGCCAATTCAAAATTTGGATAATGTACCTGCAGGTTTTCAGCTTTGATCGCATATTCACTCATTGATTATTCCTCTTTTCCAGAATTCACCGCAAGACAGGCCTGATCAAATAATTCCCGGATCTGTTCAACCGTCATTCCCAACTTTAAGCCTTGTTCCAAAGTCGTCTGAAACTGCTGCTTCAGCTGACTGCCGGCCTGCTGGTAGAGATCGGACAGATCCATCGGACAGACAAAACACCCCTTGCCCTGCCGGGTTTCGATCAATCCAGCCTGTTCCAGGTCATCATACGCCCGTTTGACCGTGATGATTGCCACCTGCAGCTGTTTCGCCAGCTGCCGGATCGAAGGCAACTGTTCCTGAGGGTGCAGCTGTCCCTGACAGATTGCCGATCGAATCGCGTTTTCGATCTGCAGATAATTCGGATCATGGGAACTGGGATCCAGAAGTATGCGCATAACTCTTCCTCCACTGTTATTATATGATAGGCACAGTTAAAGCGCAAGTCCAAAAAAAAGACATCCTGAACCAGAATGCCCTCTTTCTCTTCTTTAATTTTTAATTAAACCGACAGCCGTTAGCTCGTTTGCGGCCAAAGTCCACAATCGAAACCTTGACGTTGGAGCGCTTGCCGTTACGCACGCTCGGATAAGCTTCCGAACCAGTAAACAGATCAATTGTAGATCCTTGTACAGCGCCGCCGCGGTCGGCAACCACCGCTAGAAATGGTTCGCCTGGGGTTAATCCTTGACCATTGAACTTATGGTCGCTGATCTCAACCAGGGTGCAGAGCGGGAGCGTGGATGACGCTGCGATCAAATAATAACCGTCATAAGTAATTCCATCTTTCCAGGTACCGTCAGACTGACGGACTCCGGAGGTGCTGATCGCAATGCCGGCCGGCGTTCCCCCGCCGCATCCGACGCAATCTGCGCCATAGGAAGTAACCCGGCTGGAATAGAAATAAGCTTCTTCCTTGACCGCTGAGCCATAGCTCATGACGATCGGCTGGGCTTCAATCACTTCTGTCGAATAAGGAACCAGGACACGGGACAACAGATTGCCCTCCTGGTCGTAGGTCATTTCATACGTATCATTCTGAACCTTCGGACTTCCGTCATCCGTCTTGGAGATCATCCAGGAAACACCGTCGGCCGGGATTTCCTCCGGATGGACAAAGATCGTTTCCTGCGCTTCCAGGAAGGTGGTGATCGTTTCCTGTGCAGTTCTGTACGGAAGCGGTTCTTCGCTTGCGGCTCGCGAATAACTAAAGGTCTGCAGGATCAGTGGTGTCTTGACTTCTTCCGGGATCATGATCAATGCGGTCATGCCCAGACCTAAGCATACTAAAATTCCAAAAAGCACTGCTTTTTTCATTTTATTTTCCTCCTTTCACCAGAGATCGTAGACGCTTCTCTATTTTCAGAGTTCGTCTTGCGGATGGAATAAGGCTTGATAGTTATCCCAAAGCTGCTGCTTCAGCGCTTCCTCATCAATCCCGCGCAGCTCCAGAATCGTTTGAGCTGTCAGCGGCAGATACATCGGCTCGTTCCGTTTTCCCCGATACGGAACAGGCGTCAGATAGGGACAGTCAGTTTCGATCTGAAGATAATTCAGATCCACGTCAGCCGCCACCTCTTTTGGAGTCTTGGCGTTTTTGAAGGTTACCGGGCCGCCCAAGCCGATCGTATAGCCCAGCTTGACAAACTCCCGGGCCATCTCCCGGCTGGAACTGAAGCAGTGGATAATCCCGCGCCGGGCCGCCGGATGATCGCGAAGGATGGCATAGGTTTCAGCAATCGCATCGCGGCTGTGCACCAAAATCGGCTTATTGACTCGGTTTGCCAGCTCAATCTGGCGGATAAACGCCGCTTGTTGTTCGGGGTGGTTATCCTTATCCCAATAGTAGTCCAGGCCGATTTCACCAATGGCCGTGACATTCTCATTATAGACCAGAGTTTCTAGTTTATGCCAGTCTTCTTCCGTAAAATCCCGCAGATCACTGGGATGAAAGCCCACCGCGACGTCAAAACGGGCATCTTCCGCTTTCATTTTCAAGGCAGCTTCGGCTTCTTCAAGCCGGCAGCACACGATCATCATCCGCACCACACCGGCTTCCAGCGCCCGCTGGCGGACCCCTTGAGCCTCTTCAATCAGATCAACACAGGTCAGATGACAGTGCGAATCAATCCAGCCTAGAGCTTTTCCCATACTGAAGTGCCGGCCATCCGATCATGCAATGAACTGTGCTGATCCGAATAGGCCAGAATCGCAGAGAACACGCCCAGAATCCAGATCTGCAGCGAGAAGGCTTTCATCACGCCGCGGATCAGACAGTCGCCGAAGGTCATGGCCCCGCGTTCCTTCTCGACTTCCAGCTTCATGATCAGCTTGCCTACCGTCCCGCCGGCGAAGTAAATCATCGCCGCCTCATACAAAGCATAGACAATCACGAACAAAAACGATGTCGAAAACAGGAAGCGGAAATAATGCAGAAACGGCAGCCAGCTTAAAATCCAGCGAATCAGCGAGAACGCCATTTCAATAATTCCGACCGGAATTCCGATCAAAAGGCTGTCGATCACTAAAGCAATAAAACGGTTTACAAATAATTTCATGGGATTTCCCTCACTTTCCTAAACAAAACTTGGAGAACAGCGCATCCAGCAGGTCTTCTCGACTGGCTTCGCCGATGATTTCTTTTAATGCCATGTAGGCTGCCTGCAGATCAATCGTTACCAGATCCAGCTCAGCTCCTGCTTCCAGGGCGCTGACGGCCTGAGCCATGGACTGACGAGCCTGCCGGGCTAAGGCAATCTGCCGCTCATTGGCTAACGACGGCAGCTCCAGCATCGCATGATGGTGCTCGTAACGCTGATTGATCTCATCGATCAGCGGTTCAATTTGATTCTGCGCGGCACAGATGGAAATTGTTCCGGAACGATCCTCACACTGCGGCGCCAGATCTTTTTTATTGACGACGACAATGCGGTTGCGGCCCTCGGTCAGATCGAGCAGACGGCGGTCTTCATCATCCTGCGGCCGGCTGGCATCGAGCACGATCAAAATCAGTTCCGCTTCTTCCAGCGCTTTCATTGACCGCTCAATGCCGATCTGTTCCACACGGTCATCCGTTTTGTGAATACCGGCAGTGTCAATCAGATGCAGCGTCACATTGCGCAGATGGATTTCACCTTCCACCAGATCCCGGGTCGTTCCGGCAATCTCGGTGACGATCGCTTTGTCTTCCTCCAAAAGGGCGTTGAGCAGACTCGACTTACCGACATTTGGCTTGCCAAGAATGACGGTTTTTACGCCTTTTTTCATAATTCGTCCGCTTTCGGCGCGCTGCAGAATTTCATCCATCTGCCCCAGCCACCGGCGGGCCTGCGGCAGAACGCTTTCCCAGGTCAGCTGCTGGGCATCTTCATATTCAGGATAATCGATATTCACTTCAATATTAGCAATGATGTTGAGCAGGGCTTCATTCAGCGGTTCAATCAGACGGCGGATGCTGCCGCGAATGCCCTGAATCGCCATCTGTGCCTGCTGGGAAGAGTCCGCGTCGATCATATCCATCACCGCTTCCGCTTGGGTCAAATCGATGCGGCCGTTGAGGAAAGCCCGGCGGGTAAACTCCCCGGGATCGGCCAGCCGAGCGCCTTCGGCCAGCACCAGCGCCAGAATCCTTCGGGTGATGTAGCGGCCGCCATGGCAGCTGATTTCCACGACATCCTCGCACGTAAAGGTTTTCGGCGCGCGGAAAACCGTCAGCAGCACCTCATCCACCGCTTCCCGGCTGATCGGATCCAGGATATACCCATACCGAACGGTATGCGTCGGCTGGTCCACTACGCTGCGGCTGAACAGCTTTTCTGCAAGGATCAGACTTTCCGGGCCACTTATCCGAATGATCGAAATCGCCCCGTCCTGCAAAGCGGTAGAGACCGCCGCTATCGTATCGTTCAGCACACTCTCACCTCCGAAATGTTCATGGTACAGTTTACCATATTTTTTTGATTTGCCTAGTGAAATCCTTCAATCTCCCTTTAAAACAAGGGATTTTTCCAATCTTTTGGAAAACATTTCTATCCTTTTAAGCATTTTTTAAGAATCATTGTTAATTCAATAGTTTTGTTTTCATCCTTTCTCTGCCTTTTTGTTAGATGAGAAAAGAAAGCAAAAACTGGAACCCTTCGATTCCAGTTCTGCCTGAGATGGGATTGAATCTATTTTTTCAGCAGTTCGCTGACGGCTTCTCCGACAAACTTTCCGGTGTTGACGGAATAGCCCATCGTGTTGCCTGGAAGCAAAAACATATAGCTGTCGCCATAGACTGTGCAGGAATCCGTTCCGGCGGAATACAGACCCGCGATGACCTGATCGTTCTGATCCAGCACTTCCAGGTTTGAATTAACCTTGATTCCACCCAGGGTTCCATAACTCGATGGATAATACTGAGCGGCATAGAACGGCGCCGTGGTGATCGGTTTGAGATAAGCCGCACTCTTTCCCAGTGGATCATAGCCTTGAGCACACAGCTGATTGTAGCTTTCCACCGTGGCTGTCAGACCTGCGGCGTCAATGCCCATCTTCGCAGCCAGCTCGTCTAACGAATCAGCTTTGATGATCGCGGTATATCCGGATTCTTCCATCGTTTTGAAATTCGCGTCAAACTGAGTGAAATCATCGGTATTCCAAACACGGCTGGTGAAATCGACATGGTTAGCTTCGACATAGCTCTGCTTAATTGCCTCATCGAGAATCATGAAACCTGTATTGCCGGTCTGATTGCATAAGGAATTGCCGGTATACGTCGTATTCTGAACCTGTTCTTCGTTAAAGAACCGCTGTCCCTGCTGGTTCACCATCAAATTGGGCTGCTGCATAATCAGCTTGATGTCATTGGTATAAGAGCCGGAAGAATTCGGCCGGAAAATATCGAAAATCATCTCCTCGATCATCGCTGATTCCTTCACGCCGGCATCCCAAGCCATTTGAATGCCGTCGCCTTCATGTCCCGGAAACCGCATACCGAAGAAATCTTCATTCAGGCTGAGATGGAACTGTTCTTTTACCCACTCCGGATTGTTGCCAAAGCCGCCAGTGGTGATCAAGGCCGCATGGCATTGGAAATGGTAGCCCTGCGTTTGATCTGCATTGTAAGCACAAACGCCCTTGACTTGTCCCGCTTCGGTTTCTAAGCGGCAGGCGGAAGTTTCCATGTAGAATTCAACGCCCAGCTCCCGGGCCCGAGCTTCCAGATGATCGGTCATCGTTTTGGCTTGTCCGCCGCCGATCACGCCTTCCTCAGATTTAACGATATGCCAGGTTGGATAGGATTTTTCAAAGTAGCGCGCGGCTTCCTCAAATTCAACGCCCATACCTTCAATCCATTCCAGTGTCTCTTTGGATTCTTCAAAGTAGCGCCGCATCAGCACGCAGTCAGTGCGGTAATGCGTATACTCAGTGAACATGTTATACATTTCATCCAGATTGAGCACATCCCCCTGCGCTTTCTGCAGCTCGGTGCCGATCGCTAAGATCCCCATGCCGAATTTTGCGCAGCCGCCGGTTGCCCCGGTTTTCTCAATCACCGCGACAGAAACGCCGTTCTCCGCGGCTCTGACCGCGGCGCACAAGCCCGCAGGCCCGGCTCCAACAACGACGAAGTCGACCGTTTTTTCCGTGATCGCACTGGCATCCAGCGCCGCATAAGGCGCATCCAGAGAGGATGTCTGAGAGGCATCATCCGGCTGCGTTAGAGGGGTTGTCTGCGCTGAAGGCTGATCCGTACTGCAGCCGCTCAACAACCCCAGAGCACCCACCCCGGCCGCCGCCAGGGAGCTTTTTAAAAAGGCTCTTCTTGATAGTTCCATAGAAATATTCCTCCTCATTTCTGAGGTTATTGTAGGGTATACAGGTACTGTACAGGCAAGTGATTATTTTATCAATCCTGCACCGGAACATAACATTTATGGTATTCGATGGTTTTTCCTTCCACGGTATGAACAAGAATCAGGCTGGTGCTGACAAAGGAGTGCACGGTTTTCCCTGCCTCTTCCACTTCTTTGCGCAAGGCCAGCGCCTGTTCGATCAGCTGATCCGGCATCCTTTCCCATTCACAACGGACACAGCGTACGGCTGCCAAAGAGCGGGGCAAGCGACGCATCCTTGGATGTGATCCTAAGCCCATCCTCTCAGCATAGACTTCCGGAATGCCCAAGCTGGAAACAAAATGCAGACCGGTTTCATCCTCGATCAGATCGCCATGCACACTTGTCAAAGGCATTGCGGCAATCCGCGATTTTAATAACCGCAGATCTGCTTCACTCATTGAGTTAAAAGCTTCGGCGCAGAGACTTACATAATCGGGACAGGCCTCATAGCGCAGAAGAGGATTTTGGCATTCCAAAAGCAATCTGCGATAGTTCTGCAAACTTTTTCGCTGCTGCATTAAGCGTTCAATTTGATCATCCAGTTCTGCTTCCCGCTTACAGATTTGTTCCTGGATTTCCGGCAAGGTTAAATGCGCTTCCTTGATGAAGGTATGCAAAGTTTCATCTAAAGAAAAAGACATCGACGCATAGCGTTTCAGATAAAACAGCTGAAAAATATCATCAATACTGTACCAGCGGAAGCCATGTTCATCCCGTTGCGGATGGATCAGACCTTTTTCTTCATAAAAACAGATCGCTCAGCGCGTATTATCAAATAAATCAGAGACTTCCTTGATCGTAAACCAACCGTCCTTCATCGCGATCACCCCACTTTTATTGTATCATGGTCACAACCTAAAAAATGAACGGGAATATCGCATTTGATTTTCCTTGTTCCCACTTCCCGTTCTGATTAAAAATGTCCCCAGTGAACAAGCGCAAATTCAGCAAACCAAAAGCCATTGATCCAATCCAGGAAACAGATCCCGACGTTTACAAGCGTATCCGGATACAGACAGGTAAGCAGAAACAAGGTGAAGAACGCCAGCTTGACTGCCATCAATCCCCAACGGATCTCCTTGCTTTTCCACAAATAAAAGCCAGTCAAAACGATCTGGAAAATCACGGAGAAGAGGATCAGGATGGGCATCAGTCCTCGAACTAAATCGCCAATCGGAAGCAGCGATAGGAAAAACTGCGGCACAAAACTGCCGATCATTAGAAATATCCAGCTCAGGGTTTCCAGTTCCATCAAACGCAGCAGAAGCATCAAGACAATGAGACCTATGACAAAGCGGAAAAGGCGCACGGGTTCATCACAAAGAAGGCGCAGATAAACACCGATGATCATCATCCCCAGTGTGATTGCGATCAAAGAAGCACTGCCTGGAATAATCCAAGATCCATTGAAAAGCTCATGGGTAAAATTTTTCCAGCCTCCCATTTGCCAATAGCCTAACGCGATTGCCATATCGATAAGCAGCCAGCTGCCAAGCCGGTACAGCGCATTTTCCCATCGTGTGTTCATGCTTCCATCTCCTCTTTAATCGCTTTGCTTCGTCTCTCCATCCTTTTTATAATGGTGATACAGGATTTCAACAGCCGCGTTCCGTGAAATTTAAAGTCTTATTGAACTTCATTCTTCAGTTTCTGTTTGTTTTCTTATTGTACCATAGAGAAGATTGAAGAATTTTTACGATCCAATGACAATCTCGCTTTGGATATAATCCTTGTGTTTTTCTGCTTCTGCTGGTATGCTGAGACCCGGATGCTTTTATTTATTCTTATATAATAGAAACCCAACAGGAGGTTTTATCATGAAATTCAACTCAGCTTTTGATTTGCTGGAAGAGGATCTGCGCCAAGCCATAGAAGCGCTGCATTACACCCAGCCCACGCCTGTTCAGCAACATGTGATCCCCGCCTTTCTGGAAGGAAAGGATTGCCTGGTTCAGGCCCAGACTGGATCCGGAAAAACCGCGGCTTATGCCCTGCCCGTTTGCCAGCTTTGTCATTTTGAGGAGCGTCAGCCGCAGGCTTTGATCCTTGCGCCAACCCGCGAATTAGCAGATCAGATCACCCAGGAAATTCAAAATTTCAGTTTGTTTCGCAGATTGACCTGTGTCCGCCTGGTTGGTCGTCAGCCGATGAAAAGTCAGAAGTTTCAGCTGAAACAGCGTGTTCAGATTATCTGCGGCACACCTGGCCGAATCTGGGATCATATTGAGCAGGGAACTCTGGATCTTTCCGCTTTGAGGATGATCGTTTTGGATGAAGCTGATCAGATGTTCTCGCTGGGATTGACGGAAACGGTTCATCAGATTCTGAAACAGCTGCCTTCCCCCATTCAGACCTGTCTGTTTTCGGCGACGCTGAGTCCCGAAATTCTGCAGCTGGCGGAAATCACGGTTCATGATCCGCTGATGATTCAGATCGACTCGCCCCGCCAAACCAACCAGAATGTTCATCTGACCTCCCTGACGGTTCAGGGATCAGAAAAACTGACAGGCCTGCTGAACCTGTTATCCCGATTTCAAGCTCCCTCGGCCATTGTCTTCTGCGAACGTCAAAGCAGTGCGCAGGAAGTGGCCGATCAGCTTAAAAAACGCGGATTGTGCGCCGAAGCGATGCACGGTGGGATGGAACAGGACCAGCGGTTTGCCGTACTCAGACAATTCCGTCAGGGTCAGCTGCGAATCTTATGCGCAACCGATGTCGCTGCCCGGGGCTTGGATATTGATGGCCTATCGCTGATCATCCACTGGGATCTGCCGCTGAGTTTAGAATCGTTTATCCATCGCTGCGGGCGCTGCGGACGGATTGATCAGCCTGGTACTTCCGCAGTCCTTCTGACCTCGGGACAACAGACACGTTACTCGGCCTTTTTGCAGACCATGGCGGTGAACAGTGAAACTTTGGAAATAGATTTGTTTGACGATCATTCCGGCTTAGCTCATTGGAAAACGAAAACGCAGGCTCAGCCGGAAAAAGCGGCGGCATTGAAACAGAACAAGACGACCCTTCTCATCCGCGCCGGCCGTCAGCACAAACTGCGGCCTGGCGATATCGTCGGTGCATTTTGCAGCCTGGGCTTTTCCGCGGAACAGATTGGTACAATTGAAGTCCAGGAACGGGTTACTTTTGTCACCTTAATTCAGGCTGATTCCGAAGCTCTTATAAATAAGGGAGAAATCATGATCAAGGGAAAAGCCCGCCGAATGGAACTGGCTCATCAACAATAACGCAGAGCACGTGAAAATGACAGAGTAGAAAGCGATCGGGAAACTCCTGAATTTTGCTTTCTTTTTTTCTGCTTGTGAAAGCATTCGTTGGAAATGTGATAAAAAGATGAAAAATAGACTAATTTCAGAGTTTTTGCGGGGCTTTTTTGATTTTTCCGCAATAGGTAAGAGGAGGAGGGATTTTATGCCGGTAATCCAAGAAGAGATCCAACATCCGCCCAAGCTTCGCTGTACCAACGATTTCGTCTTTAAAACGCTGTTAACCTATTTTCCTGCTTTAGGTCAGAAATTTCTCAAAAACATCTCGGAGGAATTGATGAAAACTCATTTTGAAGCGCTGTCCCTCAGTCCCACCGAAAAACTTTCACCCTCATCCAGCGGGAAAGATGTACGTTTGGATATCAGTGTACAGACTATCCCTATGCGATTAATCAATTACGAAATGCAGGGCTATGCCAGCGAAATGAACATCTGTAACCGTTCCGCATATTACGCGGCGATGTTGCTGACACAGCCCGCAAACAAAGGGGCGGCCTATTCCGAATTAGTTCCCGTCAGCCAAGTCTTCTTTCTTGATTTTCCCTTTCCGCCAAAGGCTGATCAGCCTGACAAGGCGATCCATGTTTACCAACTTCAGGAAAAGGATGAACATGACGTCTTGACAAATTTGATAACCATTTATATCATTGAGTTAAAGAAAATAATTCAGATGAATCACAGTTATCAGGAGTTAGACGGATTTGAAAAGTGGTGCTGGTTCTTTGAAAAGTATGACGAAGAAATCAGCGATCCAATTGTTGCGGAAATCATACAGCGTAACGACATATTTAAGGAGGTAGTCGAAGTGATGAAAGTTATTAGTTCCGATCCCGCCATCCGCAATGCGGCCTTTGCCCATGAACGTGATTTACGAGATAAAGCTCAGATCAAATATGATGGGATTCAAGAAGGGATTCAAGAAGGGATTCAAGAAGGGATCCAGCTTAATCAGCTTCAAAATGCTCAGGCCATGCTCAAAGATCACGTTCCTGATGAGCTTATTTTGAAGTATATCGGTATACGATCAGACCAGCTAAACAGCCTGAAAGCTCAGATTGCATCTTCCCTAATCCAGGAAAGTATAAATACATGCAGCTTCTCATCTATATTTCGAAAGATCAAATTTTTTAAATTGATTATTGATTGGCTTAGAATCCCTTTTTGTGGAAAAACCTGTTCATTAAAAAAAACTCATTCTCTTTAAAAGCTTTTCAGCCCTTTAGACAGAATGAGGTTTTTCTTTTTTATCGTGAACGACGCTGACTCAGCCAAGCACTGAGCGGAAACATCATGACACAGACCACAATGATCAGAGGCAGCCAGAACTGTGCAAAACCCGTAAACTTGGCATAATATCCTTGGAAGAAAATAAACACGACAATGCACGGCAGACCCCAGCGCAGATATCCGTGAATTTTGGCCGGGAACCGCAGGCCTTTTCCGGCGTTGGCTTCCTCAATAAAATGATCCCAGCCCCAGCCGCATTGACGGGTACAAAACATCAGATAAATTAAGGATCCTAACGGCAGAATGTTGCTGGATACAATGAAGTCTTCTAAATCCTGGATGGTGCTGCCTGCCCCCAAGGGCTGAACAGCGCTCCAAAGGTTAAAGCCCAACGCGCATGGCAGAGATAAAACCAGAAGCAGAAGGATATTCATAAGTACAGACTTCTTTCGTGACATGCCGAAATCCATCGCAAACGCCACAATGTTTTCAAAGACCGCAATGATTGTCGTCAGCGCGGCAAACGACAGAAAGATAAAGAACAAGGTACCCCAGATCTGACCTCCAGGCATGGAATTGAAAATATTCGGCAGCGTGATGAAGACTAAACCCGGACCGGAATCGACCGGAATGTTGTAAGCAGCGGCGGCTGGAAAAATAATTAAACCGGAAAGCAGCGCCACTAGGGTATCCAGGGCCATGATATTCAGGCTTTCACCAAAAAGACTGCGTTCTTTCCCAATGTAACTGCCGAAGATCGCCAATGATCCCATGCCGATGGATAAAGTAAAAAACGCCTGACTCATTGCCGCAAAGATAACGTTGCTGATCCCGGCTTCCAGAATTCGGTTAAAGTCAGGAATCAAATAGAATTTGAGACCTTCCATCGCATTCGGCAGCGTCAGTGAACGCACACACAGCACAAGCATAATCAGAAACAGACAGGACATCATCACTTTGGATACCCGTTCCACGCCATTTTTTAAACCTAACCGGCAGACCAGAAATCCCAAGAGCACAGCCAGCACCATAAAGCCAACCTGCTGAGCAGGGGATTTCAGCATTCCATCAAAAACACCGCTGACCTCAGCCGCACTCAAACCCGTTAATCCGCCTGAACTCATTTTAAAAACATAGTTCATCATCCAGCCGCCGACTACCGTGTAAAACATCATCAAAATGTAATTGCCGCTGACGGCCATGCCCTTAAACCAATGCCAGTGCGTCCCTTTAGGCTGCAATACATCAAACGACTGAGATGCGGATTTGCGCGAAGCCCGGCCCACGGAAAACTCCATGACCATAATCGGCAGCCCCAGCAAGATTAAAAAAAACAAATAAATAAGAACGAAGGCTCCTCCGCCATACTGACCGGTAATGAACGGAAAACGCCAGACGTTGCCCAGACCGACCGCACAGCCGGCCGATATTAAAATAAATCCCAGACGGGAAGATAAATTTTCTCTTTCTTTCATTTTTACAAAATCCCCTTTTTCCCAGCTATTGTATCATAGAAAAATAGCTCTGTCTTTAACCAAAATAAGCCGAAAAGACCAAGTTCAGCTTTGTTTATCCTGACCTCTTTTCCTTTCCAGCAATATTCCTTTTTCCCATTTCCCCTTTCTTCAGCCCCCTTCTTGCCTGGATACTGTTGCATTTCATCATGTCCAGCATCCTGAGGATTCCGTTTCCCCTCCTAAAACAAAGAAACGAAACAACGGAAATTCTCTGTTGTTTTTTAAGTGAATGTCTATTACACTGAAATTAACCGATGCCGTATTGGTAAAAGGAGAAAATCTCATGCAGAAATTTAATCTACACACTCACACCTTCCGCTGCGGTCATGCCAGCGGAACGGATGATCAGATGGTGCTCAGCGCCATAGAAGCGGGCTTTGAGCTACTTGGTTTCAGTGATCACATGCCCTATCCTCAGCTGCATCTGCCAACCTGCCGAATGTTCTGGGATCAGCGTCAGGAATACACGGACGCCATGCAGGCGCTAAAAATAAAATATCAGGATTTAATCCAGCTGCGCTTTGGCTATGAAGCGGAATATCTGGATGATCAGCAGGCCTTGCTCGAACAGCTGCACGGTGAAGTTGACTATTTGATTCTCGGCCAGCATTTCAAAGCCATTGAAACAAATCCCGTTTATGAGCTTGTCTATGATTACGATGCCTACAACAATGATGAAGATGTCTTGTTTTATGCAGCCCAAATTGAAAAAGCGGCGGCAACTGGATGGTTCGCAATGATCGCGCACCCTGACTATTTCATGTTGGGCCGCCGCACCTTTACGCCGGCCTGTGCAGAAGCCGCCCGACGGATCTGCGCCGTCAGCATCAAAAGGCAGATTCCTTTGGAAATCAATTTAAACGGTGTCCATTACGGTAAACACAATTATCAAATCCGCTCCGTTTCACCCTCGCAGCAGATAAGCAGTTATGCCTATCCGTTCCGTCCGTTCTGGGAAATTGCGGCTCAGATGCAATGCCCGGTATGCTACGGATGGGATGCCCATGCCCCGCTGGTGCTGCAGGATTTCAGCCGTCTGGAAATCGCGAAACAGATTCTGGAGGACTTGCCGCTGAATTTCATCGATCAGGCTCCCATTCAGTAAAGTCCAATCTTTCCGCTGCAGCCTACAAGCAGATTGACGCTGGTCTGCCTGCAGACATTTTGTTTTTATCCGATTTTATCTCCCAGATCCTCATTTCTTCACCGATCCATTTTGAATTCTTGAATTAAATAGTGTAATATGAAAGATAGAAATAGGGGGTAAAAAACAGATGAATGAATGCTCTGGCGCTGCATTGAAAACCCTGATTCGGATGCAGCAGAACGAAATTGACGAATATCATATTTATCAGAAAATCGCAGAAGCTGTTAAATCGGAAAAGGACCGCGACATTCTGCTTCAAATTGCACAGGAAGAAGCTTCGCATGGGAAACTGTGGGGCAAATATACCGGTCTGCAGCCAAAACCCAACAAGGGCAAAGTTTTCTGGTACAGTCTGCTTGCCAAAATCTTTGGTTATACCTTTGCCTTAAAGCTGATGGAAAATGGTGAGGATAAAGCCGATAAGGCATACACCCGCTTAATTCAGGAAATTCCTGAGGCTGAAAAAATCGCTGAGGATGAGGAACGTCATGAACAGGCTTTGCTGGTGATGCTCGATGAAGAGCGCCTGCAGTTTGTCGGTTCAATGGTTTTGGGCATGAATGACGCGTTAGTCGAACTGACCGGAACCTTGGCGGGTCTGACCTTCGCTTTGCAGGATAATCGTCTGGTGGCTTTGTCCGGTTTAATCACAGGGGTTTCCGCAACCTTGTCGATGACGGCTTCGGCCTATCTTTCCGCAAAAAGTGATAATGATCCGCAGGCCGTGAAATCGTGTCTGTATACTGGCGTGATGTATCTGATCACGGTGGCTTTGATGAGCCTGCCTTATTTATTGCTTCCGGCGGAAGCCTACATTCCAGCATTGATCGCCTTGCTGATCACCGTGACGTTGATCATTCTCGTGTTCAATTATTATATTTCAGTTGCCAAGAACTACAATTTCAAACAGCGCTTCCTGGAGATGTTTACGATCTCCGGATCCGTTGCTGTCATTTCTTTCCTGGTCGGCCTGGTCATTAAAGCCTGGCTGGGGATCGATATCTAAACCGCTGCTTTCAGATTTCAGGTTTTCTTTCACCAACGCGATTCTTGAAAGAACCTAAAAGTAAAGAGAAGCCCTTTGAACCGTAATCAGTTCATGCAGACTTCTCTTTTTCTTGTTATTCCGTATGTGTTCCTTTTTAAGCTTTTCTTAACTTCCACTTATTTCCCGATCTGATTTTCATAAAATTCAACCAGCTGAGTTCGCATTTGCGCTACGACATCTTTGGCCCAGGCATAATCTTTTTTCTTTTCCTTACTGCCGACCGCAGCGGCAAAACGTTCTGCCAAATCCTGTCCTTCATAGAAGGAAGGGGCAAGATCCACGACTTTGCGCTCCGGCGTTTCTTCCAGAACAGCCTCGCTTGGCAGCTTGGAAATTAAGATCGTCTGATCCTGAAGATTAAAATAGCTTTCGGGTTTCAGCGTCGCCTTGTTGTACTGCTGAACCAGGAAGACCGGCAGCGATACCGTCTCTTTTCCTTTTTTGTTGAAGCTCAGTGAAACGACATAGCCGTCGCCGTTTAATGTCAGTCCGTCCACAGTCTGAAACGTGCGTTCAATCCCTGACGGGAAGGATGTTTGCTTCAAGTAAGCCACGGTGACCTTGAGGTTTTCAATCTGCTTGCTTTTGGCATCGAGATCGGTGAATAAATCCGCTGACGGTACGCGATAGTCCTGCAGCACTTCCCCGACCGCTGCCATTTCATCATAGACCCACCGTGACATCTGATCGGCAATCGTCCGCTGATCTTCACCTTCCGTTCGTCCGATCAGGTTGTTCATATTGACCAAAGATACGATGCCGTTGGTCCAGATTTGATGTTCTTTCAGCTGTTCCGCATTCCAGCTGCCCTGGCTTGTGGTCAGCGAATAAGACTTCATCGCTTCCTCTGTGAACAACTGGAAGATTGACAAACCCGGATTGATTTTGGTTCCGGCCAAGATGACCGTTCCTTTCAGTCCGGCTTTTTTGGCTTCTTCGCAGGCCTCCATCGTGCAGCCCTCCAGGGTTTCTTCACTGATCGATAACCGAACGATTTCAGACGCGATGCGAATCGGCGCGGTTTGGGTGATCTGCAGCTTGGCTGACGCTAAGTCCGTTCCCGACAGTTCATTGTTGATCACTTGCTGCTGGGGTGCCGGAAGCATGCCGTCATCCGTCGGCTGCGGCTTCTCCTTGTTCTGACAACCGCTGATCAACAAGATCAGAACCAAAGCTGCTGCTATTGTTTTTTTCATTTTCCTGCACCTCGTTTCTCTCTTTATTATAAAGGATATTATTAAGGAATGTCTTAAATTTTGCTTACGACTTCCAAAATATTGACTGGTTAATTCTGGTTTTTTAATGATGGAAACGGAAGAATTCCTGAACGCGTGAAGCGTAGTGTCCCAGCACAATCAGATGATGGTTGCCAATCGGCTCTTTCAGCAGCGTTTCCAACCCCTGCGGCAATGAGACGCGAATCTGCGTGCGGCACAGATGTTTTTCGTTCAGATTTTCAACAATTTCACCGTCCTGAACAAAGTAGCGGTCCATCAGCGCCGAACATTTGAACACCGTGGCTTCGCCCTCACGCAAACGACCGGCCAGCGCAACGCCCAAATCCGACTCAAAATGCGTCATTAACCGGAAAGCACTCGGCGTCGTTAACGGCAAGGTGCAGTGAGCGAAAATGATCTGTTTCGGCTGCGAGAGAATCCGCGAAGGATTGCACATAAAGACCGGCTGATCTGTCAGTTTGCCGATCAGCGTCATAGCGATCAAGGACGGCATATCGCCTTCGCAGCCGCCGTAGATTCCTTCGGCATTCAAAATCGCCAGCGCCAGACAGCCGGTACTCTTCACCGGGCCCAACAGGTCGAAGCAGCGCACAGTCACGCCGTTGAGCTGATATTTCTGACAGAGGCGCTTGAGCGCACCGTAGATTTCCAACGATTTCTGCATTTCCGCCTGCGGCCAAGCTTGGCTGCGCAGCAGGCGGGTATATTCGTTTTCTTCCACCTGATGTTTCTCGATTTCCGCAAAGAACTCCTCCATCGAAATGGAAACCAGCTCAATCCCGGTCTTCTCACGGACTTGGTCGGCATCGACATGGCTGGAAATCAGCCAGTCTGACGGATCGCCGACACTGCCTAAACGCAGTCCCTGCAGTTCCTTTTCAACCTTGAACACCTGAACCAGATCGCTTAAACGCGCAGCCATATCGTCCAGATCGCCATGCAGAATTTCCGCCTGTACGCCTTTCTGACGCAGGTAGGACAGAATTTCCATCGATGCGGCCAGCGAGTTGTTTTCGCCAGAGGTCAAAAGGAAAATTGGCTCTTTTAAATACGGCTCCAGCTTCAGAAAGCGCCCTTCCGTACCGCCTCCGCCGACAAACACCACTGTCATGGCTTCCTCTTTTAATGCTTCCGGCTGAACAATTTCTAACGTGTGTCCGCAGCGCCGGGACAGTTCTTCCAGATAGTTCCGATTCAAGACATTCCGATCCTCCATATCTGCATTCATGCTTTGCAGATAGCCAATCCCAATCTTCATGATAACCCTTCTTTCTTAATTTTATTGTAACCTTACTGCGGCCAAAGTACAATCAATCTGCCGGACTTCTTCGCTGGCTTCCTGCCCTTTTTTGCACGATTTCTAATTGTTTGGTATAAAAAAGAAAAAGACTGAAAGAAGGATTTATTCCCTACTTTCAATCTCCATTGATACTTTTCAGAACTGAAACTGCCTCAGATCAGCTTGAGCGCAGGACGGCGGTAATACTGTGCCTGAGCTTCCCATAACTCCTGATACAAACCTGGCTGAGCAGCCAGCTGATCATGGGTTCCCCGCTGAATAATCTGCCCTTGATCAAACACAATGATTTCATCACAAAACTTGCAGCTGCTCATCCGGTGAGAAATGAAGATCGACGTCTTATCTTTGACCAGTTCGCTGAAATTCTCATAGATTTCCGCTTCCGAGATCGGATCCAAGGCCGCCGTTGGTTCATCCAAAATGACGATCGGGGCATCCTTATATAAAGCCCGGGCAATCGCTGCTTTCTGCGCTTCCCCACCGCTCAGCAGTTCGCCGTCGCCATTTTCTTTGCCCAGCTGGGTTTTTAAGCCCTGCTTCATCTTCTGTAGACGCGGACCTAGACCTACTTCCTCCAGAACCTGACATGCCCGTTTCTCATCGACCTGACTGCCGGAAGCCAGGTTCTCTCCCAGCGGCATTTCCATCAATTTAAAATCCTGGAACACAACCGAGAAAATCTGCATGTATTCCTCAATATCATACTTGCGGATATCAATGCCGTTTAACAGAATCCGCCCGCTCGTCGGTTCAGCCAGCCGGCACATCAGCTTGATGAACGTTGTTTTGCCGGCGCCGTTGCGTCCCACTACCGCAAAGTGTTTTTTCATTTCCAGATCAAAGCTGACGTCTTTTAAAGCGTACACCTTTTGGCCTGGATAACAATAGGAAACATGATCAAAGGTCAGATGGTATTCATGATCATCCCGCTTCTCGATCGGCAGCGTGCCTTCGTAGCCCAGATTCGGCCGCTGAATGAACGCTTCATAACTGTTGAGGTACTCATAACGATAAGCAAGGTTGTTGTAGCTGGACGCCAAAGTCACCAGCGACGTGGTAAAACGCAGAATGGCATTGGCATACAACGTGACTTCACCGATGCCGATCGTTCCCTGCATCGCGATGATCCCAATGACCAGATACGTCATGCCGGAAGCCAGCTGGGTCAGAAACAGAATGAAGCCATTGATCCTGCCATTGGTCGTGCCCCAGTCCATATAGAACCGGGCACCGATCAGTGTCTTTTCAAACAACTGAAGAATGAGTTCCTGCATTTGAAACAGCCGGATGTCTTTGCCATGATTGATGCTCATGCCCAGATTGCCGACATAGTTGGAAATCGCATTGTTATGCACGTTGTCCCGTTTCATCTTTTGAAGCAGTTGGCCGGACTTGGCACTGAGCCGCGAACCGATCCCAATCACCGCGCCGTAGACAAGCAGCAGCGCCCCCAAACTGAGTAACGGCAGGGTTTTATCCTGGGCGGACAGAAAGATCTGAACTAACAGAAGAGCGACAAAAAGCAGGGAGAACAGCATCGAAAAAAACATGGTCAGAAATTGAAGCAGATCGCGCAGCTGCTCGCCGGTACCGCCTCCGCCGTTGCTGCCCTGGTCCGCCTTGCGGATCTCATCCAGGGTCTCGGTCTTTTCCAGATCCTCGTATTCGATCTGATATGACTTTTCAATGACACGCTGACGGATCTTATATTCCGAAATATCACGGATTTTGATAAACCGCTGATTTAAAGCCTTACTGATCAGTGTAAGCAAACCACTGAGGCCGATCATCCAAAATACATTGTTCATCGCCGGCTCAAACTGACTGATCATCAACAGATTGAGAATCCGGGCTGAGAAATAGAGCGTGATGAACGGCACTGACGCCGTTATCAAAGCGGTTAAAAAGAGATAGAGAATTAAATGGGGTTCGCTTGCCTGCATCATGCGGATAAACTTACAGGTTTCCTGCCAGGCTTCCTTCAAACGCATACTCATCCTCTCCTTCCTGATAATAATGACTCTGCACTTCAAACATAGCCGCATACTGTCCCTTTTGCCGCATCAGTTCTTCATGCGTGCCGTCTTCCACAATTCGGCCGTTTTCCAGAAACAGAATGCGGTCGCAGAACTGGGTGGAAGACAGGCGGTGAGAGATAAACAGCGAGGTATGATTTTCGACCAGACCGCCGTACATTCGATACATTTCATTTTCCGCGATGGCATCCAGCGCCGCCGTCGGCTCATCCAGGATCAGCATCTTCGCTTCCTTATATAATGCCCGGGCCAGGATCAGGCGCTGAACTTCCCCGCCGGAAAGCTGAATTCCGCTCTCATCCAAATCTTTGCCGATAAATGTGAGTTCCTGATTCGGCAGGGTTTTGATCTTATCCCATAAATTAGCCTGTTTCAGCGCGAAGATCACTTTTTCCCGATCGGTTTTGTCCAACGGCTTGCCGGAGACATTTTCCGCAATCGTCACGGACATAACCATGGCATCCTGAAAGACCACGGCCAGCTGATCCTGAAAGCTTTCCCGATTTCTTTCGGTAAGCGGCTGACCATTCAGCCGAATCTGTCCGCTGTCGGGAGTATAAAGTCCGCATAACAGCTTGACCAGAGTCGTCTTGCCAGCACCGTTGATGCCGACCAGCGCCACCTTCTGACCCGCGGGAATTTCAAGGCAGAAATCATCGAGGACGGGTTCCCCTTTCTGATCATACCGGAACGAAACATGATCAAACGTGAACGCCAACGTCGCCGCGGAATCTTTTACCTCTTCCGGGGAAATCGTTGATTTTCCGGAATCAATGTATTCACGGTAGAAACTAAACCGCATCAGATCGTTGCTGATCAACGCCAGCATTTCGCTGATTGTGGAAAACCATGTGGAAAACCCGCCGATAATACCTAACAAGAAGACAAACTGAGCGATGCTCATTCCCTGCATCAGACTGAATATCAGCCAGCTGTACGCTGCCAGATCTCGGATCACCTGAATGATGACCCCGGCTAAGTCATAGCCGAAGTAAGCTTTGCGAACCTGACCGTAGATTGCTTCCAAACGATGGTTCAGCTTTCGGTAGTAGTCCGCCAGCCAGGACCGCAGACCATAAAGCCGGACATCCTTGCCCGCGGCAACATCATAGGTTTCTTTGCGCAGGTACCACGTCGAACGGATGATCTGACTGGATTCTTCCAGGGTCGCTTCTTCTTTTTTCCGGGCATAGAAATAAACAAAATACTGAATGACGGACAAGCCGAGTAAAAGACAGATCAGCTGGATGTTGGTGACTCCGATGATCAGCGAATAGAGAACCAGACCCGCAACATTCACCGCAAGCTTGATGTTGTGATGGCAGAATCCTTCCAAACCATGATCGTTGCTTCCCATACATTCGGTCGCTTTGGTCATCAGCGTCTGGGTTTCATGACTTTCTACCTTCTGATAATCGCGGGTCAGCGTACTGTGAAACATTTCTTCCCAAAAGTTTTTCAGGCGGTAAAGGATAAACTGCATCGCTGAACGATTTTCCAGAAAGGCCTGAATTCCATGGATCACACCATAGATCAGAAATGAACCCAGACAGACCGCTGCCAAGACAGAAACGCCGGCGTTTTGTTCCAGGCAGGCGATGATCAGCGAAGGCATCAGCACCCCCATTAACGGCGTTACTGCGGAAAAGATCACCTCGGCAATCCCATAAACGATCATTTTCCGGTCATATTTCCACATCCTGGAATAAACAAGATGATATGAACTGCGGACACTGTATTTCATTCAGGACTCCCCCTCTTTGATATTTCGGTATTTTGATTATAGAGTACAACTTCGCCAACGAACAAAAAAGTGCATGAAATGTTGATTTTCATGCACGAATCGTGTCACAGCGGAAGCATGATTTCGGTCACAAAGATGCCTGGCTCATTTTTACGGTTGATATACCCGCCGTATTTCTCCACTTCCAAATTGATGCGCTTCAGTCCATGACCATGATTGCCGCGCTTGTGCGTAATGTATTCCTCATCCAGCTTGCGTACGACTTCCGAAGTGGCATTGCTGAGGGAAATGTAAAGCTGCTGCTTGAACACACCGATATACAAACGGATGAAACGACCGGATTCTACCGTTTCGCAGGCTTCCATCGCATTGTCGATCAGATTGCCGAGAATGACGCACAAATCCAGATCGGTCACCTTCAGCTTCGGCGGCACAGTCGCTTTATAGTCCAAAGCGATATCTTTTTTCAGCGCCATCGAAAGCTTGGAATTCAGGATCGCATCGACGTTCAGATTGCCGCTGTCCACCAGTTCATAAATATCATCCAGATCCTGTTCCAACTCATTCAAATAAGCCTGAGCCTCAGGAATCTGATTCATCCGCAGCTGAGCTTTCAGGTTCTGCAGGTGATTGTGATAATCATGCCGCCATCCGCGCATGATCTGATAAATGTTATTGACTTCTTCCATCTGCTGAACGAGAATCTTGTTCTGATACTCCATCATCCGTTCCTCATAGCTGCGCCACAGAAAGCGCTGATTGGCACTGCCTACGCCATAAAGCAGAAGACTAAGACCCAGAAAAAGCAAAAGCTGGTCGGTCAGCACCCCATAGAAAACAAAGAAGATCATGCTCAGTCCCATGACTGCCAAAATGAGCGGACGGCTCTGACTGCGCTGCTGCTCTAGGATCAGACAAAGCAGATAGGTCAGGATGAAAAACGGCAGAAAGGATCGGGTCAGTCCATAACTCAAGGCTCCGCCGATCAGCAGTGCCAGATCCAGAATCAGACTTTTACGCTGAAACCGCAGCCACAAAAGCACGATCAGGGCGATCCCCGGCAAGCACTCGATCATATTCGTCACAATCATAGACTGATTCCTTTATTGTATTCGATAAAGGCTTCACTGACAGTTTTTAGCTGGGATCGGGCTACTGGCAGCGTGAATGAGCCAGCTGACAGTTCTTCACGACGAATTTGATCAACTTTGGCAATATTGACCAGATAGGAACGATGGATCATGACAAACGAATCATCCAGCATTGTTTTTAATTCGCGAATGCCGATTTTCTCTTTTTGCCGGTGATCTTCAAAAACCAGATGGCAGTAATGGGCTTCTGCTTCGACATAGACCAGGGCATTCAGATCAATCCGGTTTCCATTGAGCAAGATTGAACGTTTGGTAGAAGCCTGGATTTCATCGAGAATCGCAAAGAGCTGCGATGGCTGGATCGGTTTGATCAGATAGCGCAGAGCGTTGACCTCATATCCTTCGAACACGTATTCTTTGGTTGCGGTCAAAAACAAAAGCGGAACCTGCGGATCGGCTCTCCGGATCTGCCGCGCCAGCTCCATTCCGTTTTGATTCCGCATCTGGATATCCAGAATGATCAGATCGAATGGATAGCGTCCATCGCACTCAAAAAGCATCTGTTCGGCACTTTCATACCAGACCAGATCGACTTTGCCCCACCGGCACAGGAGTTCTTCCAGAATCTCCTTCTGTATTTTCTCATCTTCACAATAAGCAATGTTCATGACTTCATTTTAACCTGCCCTGCGCTTCACTGGCAAGCCTAAATTTCCAGGGCTTTAGCGGCTCATTGCGGATAACAGACCATTACTGTTTCTCCATGGATCCTTTTCCTCTATAAACTGAAATCCAAATTTCTGATAGAGGCGAATGGCTGCGGTATTCTCAGGATAGACACTGAGATAGATTTCCCTGCCCGGATATTGTGCCTGAAGTTTTCTAAGCAGTAAATCCAGCGCGGCTTTGCCATATCCCCGGCCCTGAACCTGGGCGTCGATCAGAAAACGATCGAGCCACACGCGGCCAGGCTGGGGACAAAAGGTCAGACCTTCCTTCAGTTTCCGAGGCGGCAGCGGAGTCGGATATTCTTTCTCAAAAAAGCCTGTCATCGCAAACCCAACCGGCTGATCTCCATCGTAAATTCCGATCGGCTGCCAACGCTCATCCGCCTTGGCTTCTGTTAAACATTGTTCCACTGACTCAATAAAATTTTCCTGTTGTTTGGCCACCCGCAGCGCAAGTAAGGCTTTTCGGTTTTGCGGTGTCAGCGGTCTCAGCATTAAATTCATGATTACACTTCCTTTTCCAAAGAAAAAACCGATCCTCTCTGGATTTGCCTGATTCTTTCAATGCTTTTGTACGCAAAAGCGGAAATCAGAATCCTGAAAGCGACCGGCTTGATTGAGTACGCTCAAAAGGCCATTTCGGTCATTTCTTTATTTCATTATAAGAATCTGATTCCAGTTTGTCAATCTGGCTGTCAGTTCTGCACATAACGCTACATGTCCGTGATTCTTCCATCTCCTGATTGGTTTTCAAGGTATCATCAGCTGTGGATTTTCATTCCCAGCAGATCAGTCAATAAAAACCTTATCGCAAGGAGTCCTTGAATGCGTCTGTAAAATTATACATTCGAAGAAACCTTAAAATTCGTAGGATACATTGTTTTCAAATATCCAACCGGAGCAGAGGCAATGTTTTTTAACTCAACGGCAAGTAAGGAATCGCTGAAAATATATCTGAAAAAGGCTTCTTCGATCCCAAATTTTACTATTACAGAATTTTACCCTTAATTCAGTAAAGAGCGAAAGATTAGTAATCCTATCATCGCTGGCCATTGACATTTACGGAAATCACTTTTAGTTAAAAAATGACATTTTTCCAACCTATCAATTCGTAAAATAAGCGTTTTCCAACTTTACACCATTAAAAAAGGAGCAGAACGCTCCTTTTCCAGTTTTGATTTATTTCAGAGCTGCCGCAGCGTTTTCACCCGCGACCTTACCGAAGACAACCGACTGTGAATAGCCGCCTGTCTGCGAAGTAACTTCACCGGCTGCATACAGGCCGTTGACGACGCTTCCGTCTTCAAACAGAACCTGAGCTTTTTCGTTAGCCGCAACGCCGCCCTTAGTCATATGGTTGGCTGCTTCAACACGAACGCCGTAGAATGGGCCTTCGGCATCCAATGCACGGGAAGGAACTTTGCCCAGAACAGCATTTTCAGCGCCGGCTTCGGCATCTGCATTGTACTGTTCAACACTGGCTTTCAGACCCGCTGCATCAATGCTCAGTGCGACTGCCAGTTCATCCAGCGTCTTGCCTTCTGCATAATAACCTAAGCCGACATGCTTACGGATACGATAGAAGGAATCATAGCCTGTCTTATCAGTAATGTAGTAAGCCGCGCCATCGGTCTGGCTCTGAATCATCTTTGCGCGATCCAGTCCAGAAGCATTGGCCAACAGTTCGCCTTCTTTGTTTACCAACAGATTCATATCCGCACCGCCGGTCAGATCCCGACGTGGAACGATGATGTTGGCAAAGACGCTCATTTTGCCCATGTTTTCCATCTTGTAGCCGTTAGCTTCAAAAATCTTAACATAGTCGCCAGTTGTTCCCATCTGGTTGGAAGTGTTCATAATTTCATAACCTGGAGCATATTCCGCTAACAATTCCTTGTTCGAGCAGAAACCACCCGTCGCAATGATGACCGCCTGAGCCTGAATGTCATAGCTTTCATTGTCATTGTTCGTGACCTTGACGCCTGTGACGTCCTTGCCGTCCAGGATCAGTTCTTCGCCCTTCGTGCCGGTGCGGATATCGACGCCCAGTTCCTTAGCCTGCTTTTCCAAGCCGGCCTGGATAACTTCACCCGAATACTGGTTGTCTTCTGCCATGTGGTTGGTTCCGCCATAGTTATAGTTCAGTTCAACACCCATCGCTCTTAACCAGGCATCCAATTCGTTTTCTTCGTTCGCCCACACTTCAATCCGTTCTGCGGATTCGCCGGTGTCCTTCTTGCTTTCGATGAAATTTTCAACCTGATTGACTGTCCATTCTTCATTGCCAGCCTTCTTCTGAGCTTCAGTATTGATAATATCGAAGAAGTTCATATCAAACTTACCGTTACCGCTTAAGATATCCAGCTTTTCAACGACGATGACGTTGGCATTCGCATTGGTCTGCTTCGCGCCGATCGCTGCCGCCAAGCCCGCAGGCCCGCCGCCGACAATCACGATATCGCAGGTTTCAGCTTCGCGCTGAGATGCTGGTTTTTCCGGTCCCTGCGTGGTCATGGTGATTTCTTCCACATCCATGCCAGCCTGCTTCATTGCATCCGCAACCGCGCTCTTCACGCCGAAGGATGAGAATGTTGCGGCGCTGACATTGTCAACGACCGGTGAATTGGCTTCTAAGATTCTTTCCTTCATTACCGGGAAAGCACGATCGATAACGACATTGGTTTCATGGCTGTCAACCAGCTCAATATCCGTAATCTTCTGATCAGCGATTGTGACTTTTAAGTTCATCTCGCCGCCGTAGCCTGTACCCTTTACCTCATAGACACCAGAGTTCCCTGCTTCCGGTGCTGTGGATGGGGTCTGCTGAGCAGCCTGATTTGAGCAAGCAGCCAAGCTTGCTGCTAATAAGCCCGCAAGACCGACCTTCACAAATTTGTTGTTCATGTTTGCCTCCTGTGTAGATCTCCTCTACAAACCCTATTGTATCGAAAACAATTCGATAGTCAAGTTAAAAAATTCACATGATTTTCACAATATGAACACAATTAAGCTCAATAAAGACGGAGATAAAAGGGTTTTATCGTTATTTCTGGAATAATTTTCAAGAAATGAAAACTTTTTGAAATTCAAAAGAAACCTGTTTTCTTGACGAAAACAGGTTGTTTTTCACTTATTTTTTCATTTCTTCGCGAACTTCACAGAAGCAGCGGACGATCGTGTCGATATCTTCATGGGTGTGGGCAGCGCTGACCTGCGTCCGAATGCGGGCTTTCCCCTTCGGAACGACTGGATAAGAGAATGCGACAACATAGATTCCCTTCTCCATCATTCGGCTGGCCATTTCCGCCGCGGTCTTTTCATCATACAGCATAACCGGAACAATCGGATGCACGCCCGGGATAATATCAAATCCGGCATCCGTCATTTTCTGACGGTAATACGCTGTGATTTCCTCCAAATGATCGCGCAGGGAGGTATCCGCTTCGAGCATTTTAAAGACTTCCAGAGAAGCGGCAACAATCGCCGGAGCCAGCGTATTGGAGAACAGATAAGGCCGGCTGCGCTGACGAAGCAGATCGACGATTTCCTGACGGGCAGCGGTAAAGCCTCCCGAAGCTCCGCCCAGGGCCTTGCCTAACGTTCCGGTGATGATATCAACGCGTCCTTCAACGCCGCAGTATTCCGCAGTTCCCCGGCCATGCTTTCCGACAAAGCCGGCAGAATGACTGTCGTCCACCATCACCAGAGCGTTAAATTCATCTGCCAAATCGCAGATTGATTTCAGATCGGCGATAATTCCATCCATCGAGAAAACACCATCCGTAGCGATCAATTTGATCCGGGCGCCGTTAGCATCCGCAGCGATCAGCTGCTGACGCAGATCGTTCATATCATTATTCTTATAACGGAAACGCTTGGCCTTGCACAGACGGACTCCGTCAATGATGCTGGCATGATTCAGCTCATCGCTGATGATCGCATCCTCCGGACCTAAGATCGTTTCAAACAGACCGCCGTTCGCATCAAAGCAGGAGGAATATAAAATCGTGTCATCCATCCCCAGAAAATGCGAAATTGCGGCTTCCAGCTGTTTGTGGCTGTCCTGTGTCCCGCAGATAAACCGGACGGATGCCAGACCATAGCCCTTTTCCTCATACGATTTTTGAGCGGCCTGAATTAAGCGTGGATTGTTGCCTAAACCAAGATAATTGTTGGCGCACATGTTGATGACTTCCCGGCCATCTTCCAGCCGGACATGAGCCGACTGCGGCGTAACAATTGGACTTTCACCTTTAAACAGACCGGCTTCTTTAATCTCCGCGACTTCGTTGGCGTAAAACTGCAGTGCTTCTGATTTATTCATTTATTTTTCCTCCTTCTGCAGAGAACTCCAATCCAGTACAACTTTGCCGGATTGTCCGGAATTCATTGCTGCAAAGCCTTTCTCATAATCCTGAATGTCAAACCGATGGGTGATCACGGCGTCAATGTTCAAGCCACTTTGCAGCATTGTGGACATTTTATACCAGGTTTCCCACATTTCCCGGCCGTAGATTCCTTTGATCGTTAAACCGTTGAAAATCACCTTTTCCCAATTGATCCGGGCCTCTGCTTTCTGCAGCCCCAGCAAGGCAATTTTCCCGCCGTTTTTCATGTTGTTGACCATATCGTTAAAACCAGACTGAGCTCCGCTCATTTCCAGACCTACGTCAAAGCCTTCTTTCATTCCCAACTCATGCATGACCTCCGGCAGCTGCTCCTGGGCCACGTTGACCGTGCGGGTTGCCCCCAGTGTCTTAGCCAAATTCAGCCGATATTCATTGACATCGGTAATGACAACATGTCTTGCCCCAACATGCCGGCAGATCGCAGCCGCCATGCATCCAATCGGCCCGGCCCCGGTAATCAGTACATCCTCGCCGATCATATCAAACTGCAGAGCGGTATGGACAGCGTTGCCCAGCGGATCAAAGCAGGAATATAATTCTTCGCGGATGGATGGATCACAGTGCCAGGCATTCTTTGCCGGGATCACCAGATACTGAGCGAAGGCTCCGTTGCGGTTGACCCCCACGCCCTGTGTATTCCGGCATAAATGCGGCTGTCCGGCCAGACAGTTACGGCAATGTCCGCAGGTAATATGACCCTCGCCGCTGACGAGGTCACCGACCTGAAAGCCTTCGACATTCTCTCCCACCTCAACTACTTCACCAACATATTCGTGACCAGCTGTTAATCCGATGGGAATCGTATGCTGCGCCCATTCATTCCAGTTGTAAATATGCACATCGGTGCCACAGATTGACGTCTTGCGGATTTTAATCTTCACATCATTTTTTCCACATTCCGGAATCGGCACCTGCTTCAGCCATAAGCCAACATCGGCCTTTCCCTTCACTAAAGCCCACATCATTTTGACTTCACTCATCTTGTTCCTCCTTTGCTTTGTAAGCGGTATCTTTAACTTTATAGTGCCTTAGTTTCGCGCGAAATGCAAGACACTTTTTTAGAATTGTCCGCAACACGAAGACACTTTCTTCATTTATCCGTTTCGCTTTCTGAAATTTGTGAAAATCCTTTGAAAATTACAGTAGATCTTGAATTCGCATCTGTATTTTTCATGATTCGACAAAATGCGGCAACAATAAAAAGAGTGAAGGAGGAATGTGTGTGAAATTCGCGGCCCCAAAATCAAATCACCGATCTCCGCGCCGAACTCCCGGTGTGCTTCTTTTTCTCTTCATCGGCGGTCTTTTGTGTCTGTTTGGTTTCTGGTCACTTTCAGGAGGACAAAAGCCGAAAAAACCTAGCTTTCTTGAAGCGGAAGATCGTCAGTTAGATCACGCGCTGCATCAAAAGCAGGATAACTTTGAGATCGTTGTCTTTTATCCCGAGGAGCCTCAGGAGATTGTGAGCACAGCGAAGCAGCAGGCGGAGCAATTAATGACTTCATTAAGCACTAAAAATACGGAAATGTCCGAGCTTCCTGCAGCCAAACAGGAAAACCCGGAACCGGTCTTAATTAAGGCAGATTATCACACGGAAATCCTAAATCGGAATACGCTGTCCGTTGTTTATTTGATTCAGAAAAAAGTCGGCGATCAGATTGAAGAAGATCATTGGGGCTACATTCTCGATCAGCAAACAGGCGAGTTAATCACGGCCGATCAGGCGTTTGATCAAACGGGACTGGATCGGATTTCCGCTTTATTCCGGGATGCGATGAAGAACCAAGAAGCAACGCATGATTTAGCTTATACCTTATCTTTTATTACGGCCAGCGCTCCCGCCGCAGAGAACTTTTCCTCTTTTTATTTAGAAGAAGATCAGCTGACGTTTTTCGTCGATGTCGCTGTCGAAAGTCTTTCAGAAGTCGGCAGCAATGAAGAAAACACCCAAAAAAACACGTCTGCTATGGAAAAAGAACTGCGCTGGTCTGTTGATCGGAATCGGTTGGGTTCTCATTTCCTGCTGAAACCGGGGGTGGAAGAAGAAAATTTATTTATTCCGCCGCGGACTGTCGATCCTCAGCGTCCAATGGTAGCGCTAACCTTTGATGATGGTCCCCATCCCAAAAATACGCCGCGCATTCTGGAAACCTTAAAAACATATGACGGCGCTTCGACTTTTTTCATGGTCGGCACCAATGTAGAGCGTTATCCTGACGTAGTTTTGCAGGTGGCGGAAAACGGCAGTGAAATTGCCTCGCATACCTACAATCATCCTAATTTAACCCGGCTTTCCGCAGACAGTTTAAATGTCCAGTTAAATCGTGTCAGTGAGCTGGTTAATGATCTGACTCATCAGCAAATTCAAATCCAAACCCTTCGTCCGCCTTATGGCGCAGTCAACGAACAAGTGAAAGAGGCTTCCCCAACGCCATTGATTCTCTGGAGCCTGGATACCTTGGACTGGAAAACCCGCAGCGCGGAAAAAACGGTGGATCTTGTTCTCAGTCAGGTTGAGGATGGTGATATTATCCTGATGCATGATATCCATGCTGAATCTGCGGAGGCTGCAGAAACAATCATTCCAAAACTGACCGAAATGGGATTTCAATTAGTTACGGTTCAGGAACTGATGGAAGCTAAAGGCTTATCCATGTCGCCGGGTCAGAAGATTTTCAGCGCTAATCAAGACAATTAATAAACAATCCCAATGGAAAAAACGAAGAAAGCATATCCTGCTTAAGAAAGTAAGATATGCTTTTATTTTATCTTAAAAACTGAGAATCATTTAGAGAATAATCTGCTTAAATCCTTTTGAATCAACCTTGTTCTTCTTTACCTTTCCCTTGCTTAATTGCTCCATCGTTAGTGACCGACGCTCTTTATTTGAAAAATCAACAATTGCAATATAATCCTCATCGCTCATCTCCTCATAAATTAGGTAATTTTTCTTTCCGTAAAAATAAAGTGCAATTCCATCTTCATGAGTATATATTGGCATTAATGTCTTTGCATCCATCAAAAATGAATAACATCTCAAACAATCACCTTTTTCATCGTGAAAATACACAACACCGCAAAGACATTGACCTTCTCTATCTATGCTATCAATTCCCATTCTCCATAGCTTTGAATTATAAATTTGTTTTGTCTTTTCAGTGAAATTAGTTAAAATAGTTTTATTCCCATTGTCAGTAAACCGGATTGTTTTTTCATAGAAATACTTACTTATCTTTAAATTGGGTTCTGTCTCATTCATAAGGGTTCCTTCTTTTAATTTGTAATATTGAACATCCGGCTGATCCATTGTCAGAACATTCGCATTCTCCTGATCTTTGCTAACATAACGAACAGCAATAACATCCTCATTCTCTGATTCAATAACACCTACTAAATGAATTTCTTTTGTTGTTTTATAAGTAGCACAGGACTGACCACTTACACAGTCAAAAAGTTCTAAGCTGTACTTTCTTCCTATCAATAAATGGTTAGGATAATTGGATAAGGAATGAATCGTGAATCTATAAGTATCAGCAGCTTTACCTTGATACAAAAATTCCAACTTCGTCAAATCCTTTTGTAAATTAATCAAATATAACTTATTTCGATAAGAAAGACCTTGCCGGCAGGCGACTATTGCATAATCTTCACTTTGAGTAAAGAAGTTACTTCAGGGATGCCTGAGCATCTATATCTTGAAATTTCTTCCAAAGTTTCTAGTGAAAATAAAATCAATTCTTGATCTTTTCTTATGAATAGCAAATCATATTTTTCATTAAGACCTAGTAGTTGCTGATCAAATTTCTCGCCTATACACAATCCTGCAATTTTTTTCATACTACCTAACCTTTCTTTAAAAATGAATATCTTCATTCTAAAACAAACTTTTAATATCCTATGAATCGACTCACATAACGCACTTTCGCAAAACTATAACAAATTACTTTTGTATGTTTATTATCAACAGCATAGATATAATATCAGCAAAATCTTCAATCGCAATAAAAATTAACTTAATAGCGAATTGTACTTCTTTTTTTAGAATTAATTAACTCAGTTTTATTTGAAAGTTATTACTTTTTCATATTTTTTATATGTTGAACGCTTTTAAATTAACAATTTTTTACAGTTCACTTCTTCAATCTTTCTTTCAATACGATTTTCAATCAAAACCTGATCGAGATCAAGTGTTAGCCAATCGTCATCTTCCATATCATAAACAGATATGGTAAAAGTATCAAAACCTTCGCTGATAATGGCTTTGTTCAACATTTCATCATAATAGAATGCAGATAGATTATCACTATCAAAAAATAGATTCACTTTTTTAGTTTTCAGATTAATAAACAATAAGCTCCCTGTTGTATTTCCTTCTTTTTGTTTACCAAACCAAATATTACCCGAAAAATATTTTCCCGACTGATTTACTCTCCCATTAGTTATAGCAGTATTTGCCCATTTTAATTCTAGCCTTTTAACGTCAGCCATATTTTCAATTCTAATACTGTTATTTTGAAATTCAGACAAACGAATTGTCTTTGCATTATAATATCGAATCCATACCTTCTGTTCATTCATATTGGCAATAAGCTTAAACTCAGAATTATTGAGATTATAATGATATTCCATAGTTTCTTGGAACACCGCTAGATAATCAAAATCTTCACCTTCTGAAATTGCAATCAACTTGATAAATGATTTTTTCTGGCTTGCTTCAAATAGGATTCGATTTAAACCACAATCGTAGATGAACACCCTATTTTTATCACATGCAGCTATTGCGTTAGGGAAACGTGATAATGGAGTTGATGATAATTGTGAGCCAATTCCTTTTGCAATATACTTAACAGAGAAATCAGATTCTAGTGAGTCTAATTTTAAATGATATAATGCTGCATAGCGATTACTTGTATTCTTATAGGCAAAAATTATTATATATTCTTGATTTTCAGTTAAAACTGCAGTTTCTACATATCCAAGATCCTTTATTTTCATAATGATTTTTTGATCTTTAGTTGAATATACTACGAAACGATTTCCGCTATTGAAAAACATGTAATGATATTTTTCACTATATGTTAATAGATGAGGCATAATTCTATTATTTCCAAAAGTAACTAGTTTTTTCATAAATACCTCAGAAAGATTTTATTTAAATCTTATTTTCACAATGATTTTTAATACCCTTTAAATAAAATTGATTCACAAAACTGTTCTTTTGCCCCACTAGCCAGTTGAAGTTTTCTAAAATCCAGTTGATTTAACTTCTGATGGATATAATCTTTTTCCTCAAGTTGAAGGATTGATATACAGTATTGTTTTAACGACTCTTCCAGGAATATTAGCCCTGTTTTTTCATCAAATTGATGTTCACTAATACCCCAAATTTCAAAAGTGTCATCTAATATATGAACTACTTCCTCTGTTCTTAAATCAAATAAAACAAAATACATTTTATTTCTTTTTAATTCTCCTGTTCCACTTGGATAATTTTCATTTTTCTTTGACCATTTCACTGAACTTACCCACGATGGGTCTTTGCATATTAATCCACTCTCTTCTCCAGATCTTTCTTCTGTTTCTATTCTTTCATAGGCTTCCGATATTAACCTTTTCTTTTCAGCAGAATATGAAATAACTTCACTTTCATCTAGTTCTCGAATTACACGTGTCCAATAATAATTTCCAGACAGTGATACTTGTCCTTCACAAACAATGAGTTTTTCTCCCTCTAATACCACAGTTCGCTGATTCCTTTGATCCTCAATTTTAACTCCACTAGAGGATGTACGGGACTGAAGAAGCTGCCTATTAAATCCATATCTCTTCCATGCCATATATTGTTTTTCATCTTGACTCATTCCCGGAATAATCTGGATAGAATCGGATCGAATTTGATAATACTCCCTTATGTCAATTCCAAGATAAGTAACTTCTAAAACATCCTCTTCTTCATCCTCTCGTAAAGAAAGCAATTTATAATGGAAAAATTTATTCTCTGCTTCCATTATTACTTCTTTTGTTTTACAATCCATGATTTGTATTTTATTAGTTGTAGCCATAACCATGCAGCTTGAAAAACGAGATAGCTTCCAGGCTCTATCGCTGGCTAACTTACCCAGATATTCGTAATTTAGGACATCCTTTAGCTTACTCATCTCAATAAGATAGGCGTCTGCTAGTTGATTGCTTTTAGTTTTAAAACTTCTGCATATTGCGTAGTCTAAATCAGCAGTAAAATCGATAGTTTCTACCCATTGCAAGTCTCTTGATTCAATGATTACTTTTTCCAGCTCTAAAGAATAGACTATAAAGCGTGTGTTACAATTTAAAAACAAATAACGATATTTTTCATTATAGCCTATCAAGTGAGTTGTATAAATTTTACTTCCAAACTGTTTTATTCTATACATAATTGAACATCCTCACTCCCTACCGGATTATCTTTATATTTAATTATACCATGTCCATCTTTTCCTGTTAAAGATAGACAGCTGAATCTCTCTGCGGTTCATCCTTATAGAATAATTAAACCCAATAATCTTGACATTCTTTACCGTTTATTTGAATTTCAGAAAGAGACTTCACTGTCATCTGCGAGATTTGCAAAAGAAAAACACGGCATCCTCAAAGAGTACCGTGCAAATTTACTTTCAACTACGATTCTGTTTCTTCCAGACAGTGAATCAATTCCAGAATACGATTCAGATCCTGAGTCCCGGAATACTGGATGACAATCTGTTTCTTGTCCACTTTAACTCGGGTCTGCAGCTTGTTCTGCATAACTTCCTCAACATATAACAAATTCGGGTCTTCCTGCTTTTTGACCGCTTTCGGTTTCGGTTTTTCCTGACGTTCCTTGACCAACCGTTCGACTTCGCGGACAGACAAGCCTTCCTCAGCAATCTTCATTGCCATATCATAGGCTTCCCCCTCATCTTCGATCGTTACTAACGGACGAACATGCCCCATCGACAGTTTATTCTCCGTAACCAGCTGCTGAACCGACTTCGGCAGTTTCAGCAAGCGCAGCGTATTCGTAATGTGTTCACGCGACTTGCCGACACGCTGAGCCAGTTTTTCCTGTGTGTAGTCCAGACGTTCGATTAAACGCTGATAAGCCTGCGCTTCTTCAATCGCGTTGAGATCCTCACGCTGAATGTTCTCCAGCAATGAGATTTCCATCATCTGTTCTTCAGTGAACTCCATGACAATGGCTGGAATCGTTTTTAACCCAGCCTGCTTGCTTGCCCGAACTCGACGCTCGCCTGCGATCAGTTCGTAACCCTTGACGGATTTGCGCAGCAGAACCGGTGTAAATACACCATGTTCCTTGATCGACTGCGCCAGTTCACCAATTTTCGCGTCATCAAAAATCTTACGCGGCTGATAAGGATTCGGGCGAATCTCTGACAGCTTGATTTCGCTTTGTCGGGTTTCATCCCCCTGCTGAATTTCTTCGATGACGTTGCTTAAATCCTCTCCGAAAATGGCTCCCAACCCTTTACCCAGCCGGGCTTCATCCTTTTTCATTGGCTTTTGCCTCCTTTGCGTTATAGGAAATCACTTCCTTAGCTAACGATGCGTAGGCCTTGGCTCCTTCCGATTTGACATCATATTCAAAAATCGTGGCGCCGCGGGAAGGCGCTTCTGACAGCTTGACGTTGCGGGGAATGTAGGTCTTATATACCCGCTCCTTGAAATACCGCTGGACTTCCTGCTGCACCTCGACGCTCAGCTTCGTCCGCGCATCAAACATCGTCAATAATACACCTTCAATCATCAATTTATTGTTGAAAAGCCGCTGAACCAGACGAATCGTGGACAACAGCTGTGTCAGCCCTTCCAATGCGTAGTATTCACACTGCACCGGAATGATCACCGAATCGGCCGCAGTCAGCGCATTCGTATTTAACAATCCCAATGAAGGCGGACAGTCGATAATGATGTAATCGTAATCCTCTTTCACCGCGACCAGCTTGTTTTTCAACAGCTTTTCACGGCCATATTTATATTCCACCATTTCCAGATCCGCGCCTGCCAGGTCAATCGTAGCCGGCAAAATATCCAGCGGCGGAATCTTCATCGTTTTTACAGCGTCTTTGACTTCAACATCATTCATAATGACATCGTAAATACTTTTCACAAAGCTCTGACGGGTTGCCCCGACACCCTGTGTCGCATTTCCCTGCGGATCAAAATCGACCAGTAATATTTTCTTGCCGAGATACGCCAGTCCGGCGGAAAGATTAATGCTCGTCGTCGTTTTTCCGACGCCGCCTTTCTGATTGGCTATGGCAATGATTTTTCCCATTTTTTCACATCCTTTTATCTTGGAAATTTAATGATAATCCGAACGTCCTTGTCCGTTTCCGCTTCCTCGGTTTCAATAGCGATTCCAGTTCGGCGAACCATCTCCACAGCCTGGTAGATGGTGTTCACTGCGATTTTAATATTCCGGGCAAAGCCTTTGAAAACAGGTTTCTTGGCTTCCGGCTTCGCCTGAGGTTCTTCTTTCAGACTGGTGATCAGCTGTTCTGCCTGGCGGACATTCATCCCCTTTTTTACAATTTTTTCATAAACTTCCTGCTGTTTTTCCGGTTCCACCGAAAGCAGTGCCCGCGCATGGCGCTCGGTGATCTTACGGGAAGAAATGCCTTCCTGGATTTCATCCGGCAGATTCAATAATCGAACCTTGTTGGCAATCGTTGACTGAGATTTTCCCATTTTAGAAGCCAGCTCTTCCTGCGTCATGCCCGCGGAGCGCATAATCTGAATATATGCCTTGGCTTCCTCGATCGAAGTCAGGTTTTCTCGCTGAATGTTCTCGACTAAGGCCAGCTCAGCCAGCTTCTGTTCATCTGCACTCATGACATTGCACGGCACTTCGCTGTAGCCCGCTAAAATACAGGCTTTATACCGGCGCTCTCCCGCAATGATTTCGTAGCCTTCCTCATCCTCACGCACGGTAATCGGCTGGATCAATCCATTCTCACGAATGGACTGTGCCAGTTCCATCAAAGCTTCTTCGTTAAATTCCAGCCGCGGCTGATGGCGGTTGGGATGAATCTGTTCAATCGATATTTCCCGGACTTCTCTCATAAAAACACTCCTTTACAACGGATTCTTCTTGATTTTCGCATAGGCACGCGGATACTGCGACGGCGTGGCTTTCACCTTCCGATAGGTCAGATTGACCCGTGTAGAGCCATCCTGTAGATGGACTTCCTCGGCCTTTTCCAATTCCGCTCCCAGAATTTTCGTCGCTTTTTCTGCCTGGACCTGTTCCTCAAATCCAGCCGCCCCCTTCATTGCGATAAATTTTCCGTTCTTTTTTACCAAAGGCAAACACAGCTCTGACAACACACGCAGATTAGCCACTGCCCGCGCAGTGACCAAATCAAACGCCTCACGGTGTTCTCTGGCATAATCTTCAGCACGTACATTCAGGCATTCAACCTGATTGAGCTGAAGCTGCTGACATACTTCCTTGAGAAAAACAACCCGCTTATTCAGCGGTTCCAAAATTGTGATCTTCAGTTGAGGATTCATAATTTTTAACGGCAGGGAAGGAAATCCGGCCCCGGCGCCGACATCGCACAGATGCACCGCGTCCAGCGTCATACCGGCAAAAGGCACTAAGGAATCATAGAAATGCTTTTCCAGCACTTCCTCCCATTCCGTGATCGCAGTAAGATTCATTTTTTCATTCCACTCTTGAAGCAGCTGCGCATAGCGTACAAATTGTTCCTGTTGTTTGGGGGAACATTCGATTTCTTTCTGGCGACAGGCTTCAACAAATTCTTCCCATTTCATACTGCATCCTCCGCATGGGTTATTATAGCAAAATTCTCATCTGTTCTAAAGCACTTCTTCCCAGGAAATTGATGTTTCATTGTTTTTCATCGTCTTGTTTTCGCTTTCTTTTGAAACACAAGTCACGTTTTTACATCTGCTTTTTGCAGTCTTTGATAATTCTTTTACCCGGTATTCAATTTTATGCTCGTCTTGGCCCAGCGCTTCTTCACTTTTTCTGATTTGTTTCCCGTGCATCTATGCTATACTTTTGATAAAGAATGAGGTATGGCTATGACAGACTGCAAACCAATCCGATTGCTTGCCAGCGACCTGGACGGCACGTTGTATGACGATCTTCAGCATCCAGGCCAAATTTCCGCAATGAATCAAGCCGCTATCCGCCGCTGGACCGAAGCGGGCAACCGTTTTTTAATCGCTACTGGAAGACGGGCCTGCACAAAACAGGAAATCTTCAAAAACTATCAGATTGACTGCGATATCCTTGCCTGCAATGGCGCAAAAGTTATTGTGGATAAAGAAGTGTTGTGGAATCGTGAAATCATGCCGCCGGAGCTCAGCGAGCTTTGCGATCTGTGCGAACCGTTTCGCGATGAATTGGATTTCGTCCTGGATATCGATATTGAGGAGCGCATCACTTTTCAAGCGAACAGTTTGATTCAGCAGCGTTTTCCTGACGATCTCTATCTTCAGCAGGTTCGTGACTATCTGGCCTCCGGTCAGACTGATTATCCAAACAAAATCTTCATGGTACTCAAAGATTCGGCACGTCAGGCCTTTTTCCTAGATTATTTTAGCCAGCATTTTAAAGGCCGGCTGGCCGTGACCAGCAGTGGTCTGGATCTTGTCGAAATGAGCTGCGAAGGCTGCAGTAAAGGCCGGGCTCTTTTGACCATCCTAGATCGCTTAGGTTTGGATGCAGATCAAGCGGCGGCCATTGGAGATGAACAAAATGATCTGGACATGCTGCAAAGCATTCCCTATGGTTTTGTGATGAGTTCAGCTCGTCCGGCGATCAAGGAACAGGTTCCTTATACGATGGACTCCGTTTCCGATTTGATTGATGCCTGCCTGGCTTATAATGCCGCTTGTTTTTCAAAATCCAGTTTGGATAAAATGAACTTCCCTGCGGCGTATCGTTATCGCTGAACCGCATCCGTTTGTCTAATCATCATAGCTAGGGCTTGGGAATTCTTCAGGATTTTCTCAAATATCGTTTTCCGTTTTTTAAAGGATTGAAAAAGAAAGGATATATCGCTCCATGACTGAAACTTTCCTCATGGACTGATATCAAAGGTCTACCCATGAAAAAGAAAACACACCGATTTGCTTTTCTGGCTTTAGCGCTGCTGCTTGCGGGCTGTCAATCCACTCCTGCTGCCGCAAAGACTTTAGCTGTCGCACCGCATTCTGTATCTGCCGATACGGAAAAGCTGCTTCAGCTGATGCCGCAGGGTTCCTCCACTTATTTCTTTGATCTGCATATCGATGATTCAATAGATGGAATTTCTGTGCAGAACTGGATCTTGGATGAAAATCATCAGTGGCAGGATAATGGCGGCAATGGCATGAACGGGATTCTCGATCACACCGATAAACTCTTGATGATTCAGCTTTTGCCGGATCAGTCCAGCTTCTCTTGGTCCTGCGACGGCGTTTCCTCAACAACAGCGATTGGAAATGACAGCCAGGAAGACGCTTATTTTAAACCTGAATGGGGAATGCGCGGCCAAGATCGTTTGGAAGAGAAAATCGAAGTTGCCCTCAATCAGCCGATTCCCCTGCTTTTAATTCTGGAAAAAGATGCGGGTGCTGAAGGCAGCACCTCCATGTCGATCAACGATCTGGCGCTTGTGCTGGATCATCCAGAACAGGTGGATGCAGATCGAGCGGTATTGATCACGGTCACATTCAAATAAAGGCATTATTTTATCTTTAATTTATAGTTTTTTATTTCTTCCACGCAGACAGAGCAAATTCGTATTTTCCTTTAATTAAAGGAATTTCTATTAAGTATCGATAAACCAGTTCTATTTTTGTTCGAAATCAGTCCTTTAATTTACACAATAAAACTCAGCTTTCGCTGAGTTTTATTTTGACGTAGTATAAGTTCGCTGCTGGCGATACTCCTCCTTCGGTGAATAAGCTTTAATTTGGTGAAGCAGTTCAACCGCAGCCTCGCGCTGACAATCATCAGGGAAGGTAATCGTGATTAAAGTAAGCTGATCTCCGCAGACAACCTGGGCAATTAATGCCGCAGGTTCATCGGCCTCCCGCTTTTTCCATCCATAGCGACATTGACCTTCTCCCGCTTCAAATTGATGAAGCTCACAGACCTCTTCAAAGCCCTTTTCAAAATAGACGGCTTTTCCCTCTTTACAGGAATAACCGCCGACCTGCCAGACGGGACAATGCGGATCACTATCATCTGTCCAAAGATTGAGTCCGCCGTTCTCTAATTTTTCATATTCATATTTGTATTTCCCAGGCAATGTCAGTTTTACATTCCCAAAATCTTGGGTAATCTGATCCCGGCGATATCCGACCAGCGTATCGTATTTTAATTCAGGTACGCCTGTTAGATCCAGCGGATCACGGCCATCCAGCTGACAGAGTTTATAATAAGCCTCGATTGGAAAAGGAAGCGACCTGTCCATCATCAGCGCTTGTTCCAAATGCGAGAAAATAAAACTGTTGGTCTGCCGGTCTAGCTCGCTGCGCGAAGACGGGACAAAATAACATTGTTCCCACAGTTCATTCAATGCACAGTTTCGATGATACAGGGCGTCCTTGAGCGGATTTTTCCAGATGAAGAAATCCTCTGCGAAAGCTTCAACAGCTTCATCCTCCAACATCTCGGCCAGCTGCCGCATCGAAAAACGTCCCATATGCGTAATAACTGTGCCGGGAATTTCTCTCGGCATATAATTATTTAAATCCCAGCACAGACACAAACTCGTGTATTCCTCTTCTTCCAGCTGATGAACAGGGATCTCTGTTAACATTTCCAGCCAGGCATAAAAGTGATCCTCCAGCATTTTCTTATAATCGTGATAAACCATATATTCAGCTTCATCTTCAAACACAAGTTCCAGATCAAGCCGATCCGCCAGTGTTTCAACAAAATCCGCTGCCGCTTTATGCAGCCCTGGGCCTGCAGGGGTCGTTATGCACTCCCCTTCCATTTTCCATTGAGGTCCGTCTTCCTGCTCAAACTGAATTTCCATGATTCCAAGCGGGCAAAACATAACGCTGATTCCCTGTTCGTCGGGAAAGGCCTGTAAATTTCTCTGTTCCGCTAATTCCTGGATTTCTTCTTTTGCTTCATTCAGATCCTGGATATGAGTCTCAAATGCTAATCGGATACTCATGACCGGCACCTCCTTTTTCTCATTATAGCATATTCCTAATGCCCTACAGTCTGCCAAAACAAAAGAGAACCGCAGTCTTCTCCCTCCGTACTCTGTTGAGGACGTTCGATTCTCTCTTCTTTATTTTCTTCAATTACGCGTTTTTTCCGATAACAAAAGCATAGGCGCAGCCTGCTTTCAGATCCAGCTGCGAATAAATCTGATTCATTTCCATAAAATCCTCTGTTGGAATATAGATAACATCTTCCCATGTCAGCTGCGGGTTGTGACAAACCAGGAAATCCTCAACTGCGATACGATGATCATGAACTCCGACAATGGTAATGTAACAGGATGTTTCATCAAGCGCATTCCATCCGGCTAACAGATCTTTCTTCGGCAGCGGTTCCTTGTATAGAAACAACAAATATTCTGAACCGTCACGTCCGCCATAATAAAAGGAATGTCCGATAAAAACATTGTTGGCTTCATCTTTGTAGAGCAATACGATCCGTTCAAATTCATCCAAACTCGTCTTAATCCGAAATGTTTCAATCATGCATGATCACCTCTCATGTTCAGTATAGATAGCCTTCTCCAAAAGCTCAACACTAAGTTTCCGAGTTTACTAAACCTGAACAAGAACAGTATTTTTGGCTCAATTGAAAAGTTAAGTTCCACTTCTGAAAGGTGAAAATAAAAAGGTGAATTTAGTCTTTCAAATGCGATAAAATAAGGCGAAAATTGTGGAATTTGATCTTTGTATCTATGATGTTTTAGCTATTTGGTTTATAATATGGATGTCAAAAAGCATAAAAATGAGCGCATTAAAAACTAATGGAAACAGACACTTTTTTCAACTGAAAGAGTTATTTCCACTTCGTTTTTGGTCTTTACAGACTTCTTGCTGCCTATTTTTATGCTTGGAATATTACTTCAATAAGTAGGGTTTTAGGATGACTTGATCTGGTGGGATCTCAGTCAACCCTTGGTCGATTAGTTTGTCGGCCATTTCCTTGTTGAAGAATTTGAGAACGCTGAACGATGTTTTATTGTTCAGCTTTTTTCGGCTGTAAGAATTGATATGGGATGAGATACGATTCGCCTTTTCCTGCGAATCCAATCCAAGCGCATATAAATCCGTTTCTTTCGGGCAAATATCTCGGATGAGGATGTGGATATTTTCGAGAGATCCCTTTTGCCAACTGGCCATCGGATCGCAATAAAATAGTCTTGTTCTTCGTGTTCCATCATTCCTGATTTCTGCTTGTTCTGCTAAAATGAATTCGCTGCCTCTGTCCGTTTTGAGCACCATCACTTCTTCGTTGAACATCTGTTCTCCAAGTATGGACTCTAAAAGCAGGATGCCTTCCAACATATCTTGAGAAGTCTTCTGCTGGTGATAGACGCAAAACAGAAAATCATATTTCATGAACTTGAAT
>ERZ1106981.171-NODE-171-length-56472-cov-53.297286_pt1 | contig 56472 bp, 56 predicted proteins | sample MGYA00403692_ERZ1106981 | MGnify/ENA primary metagenome ERZ1106981 (study PRJEB35170, sample SAMEA104062431) | human gut metagenome | biome: human gut; feature: human-associated habitat; material: faeces | place: Denmark | collected 2012-06-22 ... | reverse complement strand
CCCCCAGCGATGTGACCTGCGTCAGATCCACTTCGCCCAGCTTGGTGCAGCCTTCGAAAACGTTCGCTCCGATCGTTTCAATGTGCGACAGATCGATTTGCGTTAAGCTGGTGTTCTGCTGGAACGCACGATCCGCGATCGTTTTCAGATTGGAATTCAGTGCGCCGTTCTTCAGGCTCAGCGTCGTGCAGCCCGCGAAGGCGGAAGCCCCCAGCGATGTGACCTGTGTCAGATCCACTTCACCCAGCTTGGTGCAACCTTCAAAAGCAGAAGTCCCGATCTTCTCCACCTTTGACAGATTCACCGATGTCAAATGCTCACAACCCTTGAACGCCTGTTCTCCGATGGCGGTTGCCGACGATGGCAGAACGACGTTTTCCAGAGAGGTCATGTTCTGGAAGACGGACTTCGGAATCGCGGTCTGCGATGTTTTCTCCAGATCCAGTGTTTTCAAATTCTTTAAGTTCTCGCGAATATATTGCAAATCCTTTTCGTTCAGCGAACCCTCAATCAATAAGGCCGCGATGTTCTGCGGAAGGACCTGCCCCTTTTCCACCTTGGTTTTCAGCTCGCCGGCCTTCACGGTAACGCGCACATAATTTTCAGGCAGTGTCGTCGGCTCAAAGCCGGTCACGGTGACGATAATTTCCGGCAGCTCAACATCCTGCGCCAGAACATACCCGGAACTCAGTTCAGCAATAAAGATATAATCCTGCGGCATCGTTGGATCGTAAGAATCGCCGGATGATTTCCACGTAACCGGAATGTCCTTTACCGGCTTTCCTTCTGAATCCATTCCCGACAACGCATCCGGCAGATTCAGCTTTGACTGAGCCGTTCCCACCGCGGCGGTTTGTTCGGCAACCTTCGGATCCAGCGGATCAAAGGAAGCAATCGTCACTTCGGTTTGCCGGGCTGTTCGTTTCTCCGTCCGGCTGATCCCGGCATCCAGGCCGAAGTGTTCCGAAACCGTCCCAAACCCTACCTGACCTGTTTCTTCTTTAACGAGCGTCTGAGCTGAAACCGGCTGCAGTGAGAAGAACAATCCCAGCGCTAATCCGCCGCTGATGATCCCTTGCCATTTTCTTTTCTTCATGATGATATCCCTCCTTTTCACCTAAGCGATTTATGCATTCCTTCGGCGTGATGCTTGACCGTTCCATCCAGTCATCCTGAGGATGCGCAAAAACGCCCGGACGGAATCCGTTGTCGCAGAGATCTTCAAGCTGTCAAATTCTGTTTTCTGAAATCTGCTTTCCCGGCATCAAGCCGTCACTTTCGCGTGCAGGATCACTTTGTTTCTTTTCTAATTTTATTATACACGGAATTTTTTGAGTTGCGCCTGGGTCCCATGCAAAGTCATGGAAATGTAAGACTCTCATTCGTTTTTCGCAAGGATTGACGTCCCTGGCGATGATTTTCATTTCCGCAGCCCTTCCTCTTTTAATCTAAGATACTAAAAAGACCCGGCCGCTTGGACCAGGTCTGTGAACAAATAAAGCTTGAATTCGATTTATTCGCAATCCTCAAACTGCGAGTTATACAGCGATGCGTAGAAGCCGTTGTCGGCCATCAACGAATCGTGTGTGCCCGCTTCGACGATGTCGCCCTCCTTCATGACCAGAATCAGGTCGGCGTCGCGGATCGTCGACAGACGGTGCGCGATGATAAAGCTCGTGCGGCCTTTCATCAAGGTTTCCATGCCCTTCTGAATCAGGACTTCCGTACGCGTATCGACAGAGGACGTCGCTTCGTCCAGAATCAGAATCTTCGGATCCGCCAGGAACGCCCGTGCGATCGTCAGCAGCTGTTTCTGACCCTGGGAGATATTCCCGGAATCACCGTCGATCATCGTCTGGTAGCCATGGTCCAGCGTGCGGATAAAGTGATCCACATGCGCTGCTTTCGCCGCCGCGATGACTTCCTGATCGGTTGCGTCCAGCCGTCCGTAGCGCAGATTCTCCATGACCGTGCCGTTAAACAGCCACGCGTCCTGAAGCACCATGCCGAACAACGAGCGCAGATCGGATCGCTTGTAATTCTTGATATCCTGGCCGTCGACATAAATCGTACCGCTGTTAAGCTCGTAGAACCGCATTAACAGCTTAACGATCGTTGTCTTGCCCGCGCCGGTTGGTCCGACGATGGCAACGCGCTTGCCGGCATTGATGAACATCGAGAAATCATTGATGATGATCTTATCCGGATTGTAGCCGAAATGAACATTTTCAAACGTGACCTGTCCCTGAATCAGAGATTGGCCGCGACGATCACGAACGGGCGCCGGATTAGTAGTTTCGGCAATTTCTTCTTCTTCGTTTAAGAATTCAAAGACCCGCTCCGCGGCAGCCGCGGTCGACTGCAGGACGTTCATCGACTGAGACAGCTGGTTGATCGGCTGATTGAAGTTGCGCACATACTGGATGAACGCCTGGATATCGCCGATTTCAATCGCGCCCTTGATCGTCAGCCAGCCGCCTAAAATACAGACACCGACATAACCGAGGTTGCCGATCAGCGTCGTTAACGGCTGCATCATACCGCTTAAGAACTGGGATTTCCATGCGGAATCATACAACCGCTGGTTGTTCTCGCTGAATTCTGCGATTGAACGCTGCTCGCCGTTGAAGGCTTTCATCACGATATGACCGGAATACATTTCTTCAATGTGGCCGTTGACCGCACCCAGTGCTTCCTGCTGACGGGCAAAGAACCGCTGCGAACGCTTGACGATCTGCATGACCAGAATCGCTGAAAGCGGCAGAACGCAGAAGGCCATCAGCGTCATTTCCCAGCTGATCGACAACATCACAATCGTGAAGCCGATCAATTGGACAATCGCGGTGATGATCTGCGCCAGCGACTGGTTCAGCGTCTGCGACACCGTATCCACGTCGTTGGTCGCCCGCGAGAGAAGATCGCCGTGTGAATGGGTGTCAAAGTATTTAAACGGCAGCCGGTCGATTTTCTCAGCCAGTGCTTTGCGCAGATTGTAGGAAACCTTCTGCGCGACACCGGCCATCAGCCAGTTCTGGAAATAATGGAACAGTGCCGATAAGCCGTACAGACATAACAGGAAGATCAGAATTTCAGCGATCCGGCCGAAATTAATGCTTCCGGTGCCCATCGCTTTCGCACTCAGTCCGGCTGCCAGCTCCGTCGTGGCTTTGCCTAAAATTTTCGGACCGACGACCGTCATCACCGTTGCGACAGCCGCAAACAGAATTCCAAAAAGCATCGAGAGGGAATACGGCTTAATGTAGCGCAGCAGCTGCTTCATTGTCCCGTTGAAATCTTTGGCCTTTTCGCCGGCGCCGCGCATTCCGTGGCCGCGTCCCATCGGGCCGCGCATCATCGGTTTCGGATTATGCTTCGTGTTCGTCATGACCCAATTCCTCCTTTGACAGCTGCGAATACGCAATTTCCTGGTAGACCTCACAGGTTTTCATCAGTTGTTCGTGCGTGCCGATGCCGGCGATCCGGCCCTTATCGAGCACGACGATCTGATCGGCATGCATAATCGACGAAATTCGCTGAGCGACCAACAGCACCGTGCTGCCGGTTCGCTGACACAGCTCGTTGAGGGCTTTGCGCAGCGCCGCGTCCGTCTTGAAGTCCAGCGCGGAGAACGAATCGTCGAAAATATAGATTTCCGGATTGCGGACTAAAGCGCGGGCGATCGACAAACGCTGCTTCTGACCGCCGGACACATTGGTACCGCCCTGAGCGATCGGCGTGTCATAGCCTTCCGGCTTGGAGTCAATGAACTCGCTCGCCTGGGCAATTTCCGCCGCCTGTTTGAGCTGATGCCAATCCGCATCCTCTTCGGCATAGCGCAGGTTGGATTCGATGGTACCGGAGAACAGCACGCCCTTCTGCGGCACATAACCGATTCTATGGCGCAGTTCCTGCTGGCAGACTTCGCGGATATCCACGCCGTCCACCTCAATCGAACCGGCTGTGACGTCGAAGAACCGCGGCACCAGGTTCACGATTGTGGATTTGCCGGAACCTGTCGAGCCGATAAAGGCCGTCGTCTGTCCCGGACGGGCCAGAAAGGAGATGTTTTCAATGACGTTTTCCTCTGCGCCCGGATAACGGAAGGCCACGTCTTTAAATTCAACATAGCCATGCTGCTGAGGATCGAACGCCTTCGGCTGCTTCGGATCGGTAATCGAAAGCTCGCAGTTGAGCACTTCCATGACACGCTTGATCGAAACGGCCGCCCGCGGCAGCATGATCGAAACCATCGTGATCATTAAGAAGGCCATGATGATCTGCATGCTGTACTGGATAAACGCCATCATATTGCCGACCTGCAGCGTCCCCATGTCGATCTGATGACCGCCGATCCAGACGATCAGGATGCCGACGCAGTTCATCACCAGCATCATCATCGGCATTAACACCCCCAGCGTGCGGTTGACAAACAGGTTCGTTTTCGTCACGTCGGTATTGACCTGATCAAATTTCTTTTCTTCATGTGCCTGGGTATTGAACGCCCGGATGACCGGCAGACCGTCCAGGAATTCGCGCAGCACGGAGTTCATCTTATCCAGCAGCTTCTGGATGATCGAGAACTTCGGCATTACAACCGCGAACGCCACGCCCATGATCGCCATGATGACCACGACGACTAACGCGATGATCCAGGTCATCGAGGCGTTGGTATTCAGCACCTTGATAATCGCCCCGACGCCGATAATCGGCGCGTACACGACGATCCGCATGAACATGACCAGCACCTGCTGGATCTGCTGAACATCGTTGGTCGTCCGGGTGATCAGCGTACCAGTGGAAAACTGGTTGAATTCCGCAGACGCGAAGTTCTCAACCTTGCTGAAAACCGCCAGCCGCAGGTTGCGGGAAACGCCGGCCGCGATCCGGGCCGCCAAAAACGTCACCACAATTGCGCAGATCGTTCCAAACAGCGCGACGCCCAGCATCCGCAAACCGCTGTTGAAAATATAGTTCAGCTGGATCGAATCTGTATTGATGCCGATCGCCTTATATTCCATTTTGACAAATTGAGCGGACGCTACCGACAGTGCATTCTCGCCGGCCACGTCCAGGCTGGCGTCGATTTTCGTGAGGATCTCGTCAAAGACCTCCTGCGGCAGCTGCGGCAACAGGGTTATCAGATCGACATCCTCCGGCAGATTCAAGGCCTTAAATTCCTCAGTTTCCTTTAACCCGGGAATGCTGACCAGGATCATTTCAGCCTTCGCCAAGACTGAATTCAGCTGATCCCGCTGTTCATCTTCGAGCGGATTGAGAAAATAGACCGGCTCCTGTTCGACTAACGGAGCTTGTTTTATTTGTTCCGCACTGGCCTGACCGGCCTCTACCAGCGTATAGCTGGATAAAAACAGCCGCTGATCCTCGTCGCTGAGGAACATCGACAGCTTCTCCGCCTCGCTTTGGCGGATCACTTCCGGAATGGCGCTGTGAATGCCGCCGGTCTGAATCCCCACGTCAACGATATCGGCCATGTAATCCGGCAGCGCCAGCTCACATTGCGCCTGGGCAAACAACAGCACAATCACTGCCGCGATCGACAGTGCAAAGGGCTTAAGATATTTCGTTAGCTTGACCATAAGTTACTCCTTTCCTAATTTTCTTTTGGGCAGCGGCCCGATAAATTCTGACAATATCCGATGGTTCGTTCCAGAATCCGGATTAACGCCAGACTATCGTCCTCGCCCAGATAACGGAAATACGCCGTCAGCTGATCGCAGAATTCTTGTTCCTTCTGCTGCATCAGGGCCCGGCCTTTTTCCGTGATCCGAATGTAGACGCTGCGCCGATCGCTGTCCAGGATCACCCGTTCAACCCATCCTTGTTGTTCAAAGGAGCGGATTCCCTGGGATACCGCAGCCGGACTGACATGGAAATGATCCTTGATCTGACTCATTTTGATCATTCCTTCCGGATTCAGATGAATAATGCCATGCAAAATCATCATATCCCGGGAATTCATCGTCATCTTCTTACGCCCGCGAGGTTCGCTGCGCTGGCGCATATCGTAAGCCAGCCGCATCATCTTCTGAGCGATTTCCTGTTCATTCACACCGGTCACCTCTTTCGCCTAAATAGTTAAGTAGCTTAATATTTAACTATGTGAACAGATTATACTCCACTCTCTATAAAATGCAATAGCCTTTTTCAAGTTTCCTACAAACTGTAAAAATTGTCGTTTTTGCTTATTTTTTCACATCATAAATGCGATTTCAGCTTCGGTTTCGTCCTCCACCGAATGTTCCTGCAGGTGACACCCGGAATGGAAAATCAACAAACCCGCATCGAATTTCCAACCGCTTTATGCGCAAAAGGCAGTCCGCGTCTTTACAAAAGTAAATGCAATTCCTTTTAGTCTTAAGGCTGCGTTTACTTTTTCAATTCACACCCCACATTTTAGCCAACAAAAATAAAAAAAACACTTGCATATCGAAACGTTTTAGTGTAGTATATAAAAGCAGTCGGAAAACGGCTGTTTAATATACATGCGGTAGTGGCGAAATCGGCAGACGCGCACGTTTCAGGGGCGTGTGGGTAAAACCATGTGGGTTCAAGTCCCACCTACCGCACCAGATAAAAAACAAGAGCTGAACGCAAAAGGCGGGCAGCTTTTTTTTGTTTCCGTTCTCTCTGATTTCCATCGGGAAGCTGCCGAAGCGGGGCTAGAATCACGATTTCCTTAGAGATAATAACCATAAAAGCTCCTTTACAAGGATTATGACGAACTCCGGTTTTAAACGTCAGGGGATCCCCCCATGATTATAAAATCAAGGAAAACTGCGTAACTTTAATTTCTCTGTTTCCCTTTTCATCATCCATACGGCTACGGAATAGCGGCGCCGAAGGTTTCGCATTCTGCCCGCAGAGGACGCTCAAAAGTTCCTCAGAAATTGTTTTGACATCCAAATTATTTTCTGATATACTTTTTCCTCGTTCAGGTTCTCAATGAACCGACCTGAAATGAGGATGAATCTGTATGAAGAAAAAAACTAAAATTTTAATATCAATCCTTGCCGTCATGACTGCCGCCTTGACCGCAGGCAGCTTCTGGGCCGGTAATTATCTGGTCGATTATGCGCTCTACCGCGCCGATCAAGCGCCGCAATCCGCCAACGACGGCAAAGCGCCGGTGAATGAAACCTATGGCAACGAGGAAGCCAACAAAGCTGAGGAACAACGCCTAACCGATCTCTGGCTGGAAACGGTCGTCCTGGAAAAGAAAGAAATTGTCAGCCATGACGGACTGACGCTGCGCGCGCTGCAATACACCGCAGATCCCACTTCGCATCGCTACGCTCTGGTCATTCACGGCTACACCTCCAACAAAGAGGCGATGCAGACGGAAGCCCGGCGTTTTTCCGAGCTTGGCTACACGGTCATCACCCCGGATAACCGCGCGCATGGCGAAAGCGATGGATCGTATATCGGCATGGGCTGGCTGGACCGCAAGGATCTTTTACGCTGGATCGATCAGGTTGTAAATCAAGATCCAGACGCTGAAATCGTACTGTACGGCGTTTCGATGGGCGGTGCGACCGTGATGATGACCGCGGGGGAAGCCTTGCCTTCCAATGTTAAAGCGATCATTGAAGACTGCGGCTATACTTCGGTTTACGAAATGTTCAAGAATCAACTCGATTACCGCTTCGGTCTGCCGGAATTTCCGTTTCTGGCAACCGCGGATATTATGACCGGGATCCGGGCCGGCTATCATTTCAAAGAAGCGTCAGCCGTAAAACAGCTCGAAAAAGCAACCGTCCCGATGATGTTTATTCATGGAAGCAACGATACCTATGTGCCGACAAAGATGGTCTATCAAGTTTATGAAGCGTGTCCGACAGAGAAAGAACTGTTGGTCATTGAAGGCGCGGCTCATGCGGCCAGCGCCGACGTGAATCCTCAATTATACTGGGATTCCGTTGCCGCTTTCCTGGGCAGGTTTCTGGCATAATAAAATCCACCTTCAGGCTTAGGTTAAGCGAGCATCTAAAAGAAGCAGGCACTACAAAGTTCAAAAACTTTTGTACTGCCTGCTTTTTTGATTACTCAAGAGCGCGGAAAGCAAAATTCCTGCTTTCGTATTTTACTGAAATAATCCTGTTGTCAATTAAACAGACTCCAGACTTCGCCGCTATGATTTGATACGGGCCCTCGCATTTCAATCGTCCCGAGAAAAGTATAAACGAAAAAATCAGAACAAGAATTAAATTCAAATATGTGATTTCGTAAACCGCCTTAACTGCATATCCATATCCTGCCCTCCAAACATCACACGGATAATCGTAACCACCGCTTTCTTACTATCTGGAATATAAAATACACAGTAATTGTCTACTGGCATGATTCGCAGTCCTCTTCTATGCCAGGGTTCTTTTTCATATTCACGGAACCTCTTTGGCATCTGATTAAGTCCCAAAATACTTGTTTCCAATCGTTCAAGCTGACTGCTGGCATTTTCCGGTGACTGCAGCTCAAAAATCATCCATGATAATCGTACGCAAATGCTTTCTCAGCCGATTTCGTACGGATGGCTTTCATGTCAGCATATCCTTTTTCCAGTTCTGCGTTCATCTCTTTTTCAGACAAAACGCTCATATCCAGCGTTTTCCCCGATGGAATTTTCACCTCAAACGGAAGTCCTCGATGAAGAATAATCTGCTTGTAAAACATATTAATTGCATTGGAAGCCGGGATGCCCAACGCGGAAAGAATGCTCTCTGCTTGTTCCTTAACCTCCGGTTCAATTCTTGCATATAAATTTGCTGATTTTGCTGCCATAAATTATCGCCCCTTTCAAAGGTTTTCTTCTATTCTAATTATGCGCAATTGTCAGCACAAAAGCAATACATAATGCGGGCTTTAGATAAGTTTTATCAAAATTAGATGACTGTCGTCCGAGAATCTTGTTTGTATTTATAAAAAACACACTAAAATCTTGATTATCCCCTCAAACACTGTATCTATCGCACTATCAGAGGATTGCAACCATTCATTTTACTACTTATTTACTACTGACGAATGAGCCTTGATACGCTGATATTCTGGGATATGCAAAGATATGGTACAGCACATCAGTATTGAAACATCAAAATTGAATAAAGCATATAGACTATGGAACGCACAAATTCAGCGTTCCTTTTCTATTTCCAGCCGTTCAGAAATGGACGGCTATTTTATTACCCAAAATGAAAGGAGCATTAAGAACATGAAAAAGAAATTAAAGCGATTGCTTACAGGTATGCTTACCCTTGCAACCGTATTTACCGCCTTACCAGCTTCGGCTGTCCATGCGTCTGGCACGCAATACTGGACGGACGCAGAGGAAAAAGCAGGATATGTAGAAAAGGTTATGAATGACGGCAGTATCGGTTCTACATTCCATGAGGGCATTATGAAAGTCGAGGGAGAAACGGCATACTGTGTTGACATCAACACGGACTTCCAGTCTGGCTATAAGACCCGTTCAGACGCAAGCTCACGTATGAGTGCCGACCAGATAGCGGACGTTGCCCTATCCCTTGAATATGTCAAGCAATACGGGGCAAGCCATACAGGACTGAATTACAAACAGCTTTACTTATTAGAGCAGTGCGTTGTATGGCAGAGGTTAAGTGTTCATCTGGGCTGGAACTGTGATAATGTCCGTGCTTCCTATGATGAAATATCAAAGGCGGTGCAAGATGAAGTCTACGCTGGTGCAAAGGCATTTGCCAAAGCCAACAAAGGACGCTATGAATGTGGCGGTTATATCTATACTGGCAACGGGCAGGATATAGGGCAGTTCTGGGCGAAACTGAATGTCGGAAATGCAAAGTTGCAAAAAGTTTCCTCCAATACCAGCGTTACGAATGGCAGTGACGTGTATTCCCTTGCTGGGGCGGTCTATGGTGTCTATTCTGATAAGAACTGCCAGAATGTTATTGCCACCCTTACGACAGATGATAACGGGAATACCGAAGCCATAGAAGTAAAGGCTGGCACAGTATTTATCAAGGAACAACAAGCTCCTGCTGGCTTCAAGCTGGACAAAAAGGTATATCCGCTGACCGTGGAAGCTGGCAAGACTGCCACTTTGAAAGTGAGTGACACGCCAAAGGTCACAGAAACCTTGCTTGAGCTTTTCAAGATTGACTTGGAAACAGGAAAAGCCAATGCACAGGGGAACGCTTCCCTTGCTGGTGCAGAATTTACATGGAAGTATTATGACGGTTACTACAACAAGGACAATCTTCCAGCCAACCCTACAAGAACGTGGACGACACAGACGCTTGCTGAAAAAGACAGTGACGGCACAGTACACTATGTTACCCGTTTGGCTGACAAGTACAAAGTGTCTGGGGACAGCTTCTATATACAAAACGGCATTAACTGTCTGCCTTTAGGGACGCTAACGGTGGAAGAAAGCAAAGCTCCTACAGGCTATTTGCTAGAGGGTGCATATATGCAAGCCAACGGCAGTACGGAACAGATTAAGGGAATGTATGTGACACAGATTACAGAGGACGGTGACCTTGCCGTATTGTCTGGAAGCAACCAGCACTCCGTATCTGATAAGGTTATCCGTGGCGGTGTGAAGATACAGAAGCGTGACCTTGAAACAAAGGACACGAAACCACAAGGCGGTGCAACGCTGGAAAATACAGAGTTTGCGATTACTTCCTTGAATGAAAACCCTGTCTTGGTTGACGGGAAATTATACGGCAAGGACGAAGTGGTAAAGACAATCCATACAGGTGTGGACGGTATCGCTTCTACTGCTTCTGACACACTCCCATATGGAACATACCGCATTGACGAAACCAAAGCCCCAGAGGGCTACTTGACAACGGGTGCGGTTTCCCATGAATTTACAATCACAGAGAATGGGAAAATCATTGACTTTACAGGCGAAGAAAGCTCTGCCTACAATCAAGTTATCCGTGGTGGTGTGAAGATACAAAAACGTGACCTTGAAACAAAGGACACAAAGCCACAAGGCGGTGCGACACTAAAAGATACAGCGTTTACGATTACTTCCTTAAATGAAAATGCTGTCTTGGTGGGCGGTAAGCTGTTCAGCAAAGACGAAGTGGTAAAGACAATCCATACAGGTATTGACGGTATCGCTTCTACTGCTTCCGATATGCTCCCTTATGGAAGATACCGTATTGACGAAAGCAAAGCCCCAGAGGGCTATTTAAAAACAGGTGCGGTTTCCCGTGAATTTGAAATCAAAGAGAACGGGAAAATCGTTGACCTTACAGGCGAAGAAAGCTCTATCTACAACCAGATTAAGCGTGGCGATATTGAGGGCGTAAAGATTGGTGCTGGCACTCATAAGAGATTAGCAGACGTGCCTTTCAAGATTACCAGCAAGACCACAGGCGAAAGCCACATTGTCGTGACAGACAAAAACGGGCAGTTCTCCACTGCTTCGGATTGGGCTTCCCATAAGCACAATACCAATGCAGGAAAGACCAGTGAGGACGGCGTGTGGTTTGGTTCATCAGAGCCAGACGACAGCAAGGGTGCATTGCTCTACGATACCTACGAGATTGAGGAATTACGCTGTGCCAGCAACAAAGGCTTCAAGCTCATTCCTGCCTTTGACATTGTGGTGTCAAGAGATAGAACCGTCATTGATTTAGGTACACTGACAGATGAATACGAAAAAGAAATCTCTATTCATACTACTGCCACTAGCAAGGACGGCGAAAAATCTATCCTTGCAGGAAAAGAGATCACTATCGTTGATACGGTCAAGCTGGACGGACTTGTAAAGGGTACAAAGTATCAGTTAAAGGGCTGGCAGATGATTAAGGACGAAAACGCAGAGCTTGTCATTGACGGCAAACGTGTGGAAAATGAATATACCTTTACTGCTGACAGTGAGGAAATGAAAATAGAGATTGAATACACGTTCAATGCTTCTGAACTTGGTGGAAAGAACCTTGTGACCTTTGAGGAATTGTACGATATGTCCAATCTGAAAGAGCCTGTCAAAGTAGCGGAACACAAGGATATTGAAGATGACGGACAAACGGTATTGATTACGGAACGTATCATCAATATCCACACCACAGCAACCAGCAAGGACGGAGAAAAGGTCATTGAAGCTGGCAAGGAAGTGACAATCATTGATACGGTCAAGCTGGACGGTCTGGAAGTCGGCACAAAGTATCAGCTAAAGGGCTGGCAGATGATTAAGAACGAAAATGCAGAGCTTGTCATTGACGGCAAGCGTGTGGAAAATGATTATTCATTTGTCGCAGACAGCGAAACAATGGAAGTCCAGATTGTCTTTACCTTTGACGCTTCCGAGCTTGGCGGAAAAGACCTTGTGACCTTTGAGGAACTATACGATTTAAGCAATCCAGACGAGCCGAAAAAGGTTACAGAACATAAGGACATTGAGGACAAAGGGCAGACGGTATCTGTGAAAGAGAAACCAGAAGCACCTGCCCCAGAAGAACCAGAAAAGCCGTCCACACCAGATACGCCAGATATACCAGTGAGAAATACGGACAGTCCAAAGACAGGCGATACAACCAACATTATTGGTCTGCTTGCTCTGCTGGGTGCTTCTGGCATTGCATTAGCTGGAACATACTTCTTGAAGAAGCGCAAAGCTAAAAAGTCATAGGACGGTCTGGACTTATGAAAGAGAAATGCCGTTCCCCGATAACGTAGCGTGTCGGCAGACTACCCTTATTCTGGCTTGTCTGCCACCTACCTGCACGCACACAGCTTGTCAAGGGTGCTGAAAGCACAACGCTTGCCCTTGATAAGCTGGGGGCTTGCTGGTATCACGTTATCAGCCAGAATAAACAACTTATCAAATATCAGAAAGAAAAGAGGTAAAAACATATGGAATTAAAATTTGTTGTGCCGAACATGGAAAAGACATTCGGCAATTTGGAATATGCAGGAGAAAGCGAGGTTGTACAGCGCAGGATCAACGGACGTGTAACGGCAGTGTCCCGAAGCTACAACCTTTACAGTGATGTGCAGAGGGCAGATGATATTATCGTGGTGCTTCCTGCTGAAGCTGGGGAAAAGCATTTCCAGCCAGAGCAGAAAGTAAAGCTGATTAACCCACGAATTACCGCAGAGGGCTACAAAATCGGCACAAGAGGGTTTACAAACTATATCCTGCTGGCAGATGATATGTTACCAGCAGAGAATAAATAAGGAGGACGAAAGCATATGAGATTAGCAAATGGTATCGTAATAGAGAAAGAAAAGACATTCGGGCAGTTGAAGTTTTCGGCATTAAGACGTGAGGTGCATATCCAGAATGAGGACGGAACGGTAAGTGATGAAATCAAGGAACGTACTTACGACCTTAAATGCCGTGGACAGGGACGTATGATACAGGTGTCCATTCCTGCCACTGTCCCGTTAAAAGAATTTGACTACAATGCAGAGGTGGAACTTGTCAATCCTGTTGCTGATACAGTAGCAAACGCCACCTTTCAAGGGGCAGACGTGGACTGGTTCATTAAGGCAGACGATATTGTCTTGAAAGGCAGACCGGCACAGCCAGCAGGAAACCCACAGAACCATAACAACCAGCAGTCACAAGGGAAAAAATAGACAACTGCTGTTTCCTTATTGCTAGTGGTATTGAATAGCTGTATAATATTTTTATAGACTGGTATTCGGTAAAACTTTAAAACAGTGCAAAATGGAGAAAAAGATTATGACTATAAAACATTTACAAAACGCTTTAGAAAATAAAATTATTCTTATCACTGGTGCAGGTGGTGGTATAGGACTTGAAACAGCTAAGAAATTTGCTTATATGGGGGCAAAAGTTATTATTGCTGATATTGATAAAAATAAAGGCAAATACGCAGAAACTGAAATCAATGAGCTGTATGCCTATTCAACAGAATACTATTATATAAACTTGGAAAATGAAGCTAGTATTAACGAGATGAAAGATTATATTTTAGATAGATATGGTTGTCCTGACATTATTTTCAATAATGCCGCAATACTTCCACTAGGAAATATTGATAGTATTACTAGCAGTGAGTGGGAATTAGGGTATCTCGTCAATCTAAAAGCCCCTTTCTTATTGGCAAATCTCTTTTTGCCCTATATGAGAAAAAGAAATTCTGGAATCTTTGTTTGTGTTTCAAGTTCTGGAGCTGTCGCTAATATGGGTGCCTATGAAATTTTTAAATCAGCGCAGATAGAACTTTGTAATACCATATCTATGGAACTAGAAAACACAGACATTTACGCATATACCATTAGCCCAGGGTTGGTAAAAACTGAAACAGCAATGAAATCCATTGAAGTCGTAGCGAAAAGTATGAATATTTCTCTTGACGAATTTTATAAAATGAATGAGGAACATATGATTAGTATTGAAAATGCTTCTTTAGGATTTGCCTTATCTGTCTTAAATGCACAAAAGTATAATGGACAAGAAATTGGTTCTATACAAGTTATAAATGGTTCAGATACTACATGTGAAAATGTATTTTATTGCACGTGTGATCTTTCTGATTTAGAAAAGGTCTGTCATACATTTTCGGAACAGTATTTTGGCTGGAAGCAAAGAAATATTTTTGAACGTCAATGGGTTTTAAGAGATTTCAAGAAAACTATGAGTATGTCTGCTGATGAAGCCTACACGAAATTGCTCACCATGAAAGAAAATAAAGGAAGATTATTTGAAAATGATTATGAATTATTAAAGAATTTGATTCTCTATTGGAAACATCAGCAAAAACTATTATGCGGTTTTGAAAAAGACAAGCAGAAATACATTGAGAATCTTGAAATTATTGATAACTGGATTAAAGATATTGAGTGTTGTTTAACTAACTTTTAAATGAATAAGTTTTAATGGCTTACACCTTATTTTTACCAAGAATAGTTATGCAGATTCCTGTTTATCTATAACTTCATATTCAATACCACAAGCAGTTAGTCTATATGATTGACTGCTTTTTTCATACCCAGAAAGGAGGTCTTATGGCATTTTACAAATATAAGGGAAAGCGTATCAGAGCCAGCGATAAGTCCCTTGTGTACCGCTTCTGTGGCGGTTCGCTCCTGTTTCTGTTCGTGGCGGTCATACTGCTGTTGAACATGGGACACATTATGCGTACCGACTGGAACTCATTTAGCCTAATCAGCAATGACGGGCAGGCATTCACGCTCTCCCCTTACAGCTTCATAACCATTATTGTAGCGACTGGTATCTGTGTACTGGTCGCTTTTCTGTATTACCGCTTCTGCTATGACCGTTACAAACAGCTCATACACCGCCAAAAACTGGCACGTATGGTCTTGGAAAATGGCTGGTATGAAGCAGTGACAACACAGGGAAACAGCTTCTTCACTGACCTGCAATCTGGCAAGTCAAAAGAAAAAATCAGCTACTTTCCACGAATGTATTACCGCATGGAAAAGGGATTGCTTCATATCCAGTGTGAAATCACGCTGGGGAAATATCAAGACCAGCTTTTGCAGTTGGAAGATAAGCTGGAAAGCGGTCTGTATTGCGAGCTGACCGACAAGCTGTTGTATGACGGCTACGTGGAATACACGCTTTTGTATGACATGATAGCAAACCGTATTTCCATAGAGGAAGTACAGGCAGAAAACGGGGGCTTGCGGTTGATGAAAAATCTGGTCTGGGAGTATGACGCTCTCCCCCATGCCCTTATCTGTGGTGGAACTGGTGGCGGTAAGACGTACTTTATCTTGACTATCATTGAAGCACTGTTACGGACAAATGCTGTCCTGTATATCCTTGACCCGAAGAACGCCGACCTTGCAGACTTGGGAACAGTCATGGATAAGGTCTACTACAAAAAGGAAGATATGATTGATTGCGTTAATGCGTTCTATGACGGCATGGTGGCAAGAAGTGAAGCAATGAAGCTCATGCCGAACTACAAGACAGGTCAGAATTACGCTTATCTGGGGCTTGCTCCGCACTTCCTTATCTTTGACGAATATGTGGCTTTTATGGAATGCCTAAACACAAAGGAAAGTATCGCCATACTTAGCCAGCTAAAGAAAATCGTCATGCTGGGACGACAAGCTGGGTATTTTCTTATCCTCGCTTGCCAGCGTCCAGACGCAAAGTATTTCAGTGACGGTATCAGAGATAACTTCAACTTCCGTGTTGCTCTTGGTCGTATGTCTGAACTTGGCTACGGCATGATGTTTGGCTCGGACGTGAAGAAAAAGTTTTACCAGAAGCGTATTAAAGGACGTGGCTATTGTGATGTTGGTACAAGTGTCATATCAGAGTTTTACACACCCCTTGTACCCAAAGAACATGACTTCTTGCAGACCATAGGCACACTTACTGCCAAAGGGCAGGACGGACAGGTGGCGTGCAAAGCACAAGCCACAGGTTCGTCCTAGCCCTACTGGTGTGGCGTAAGCCACGCCAGCTTATCAGCCCCTCGGTATCTAACAGAGGGGCACAAAATACCAGAAAACAGGTTCAAGAAATATGGAAATCTCCGCAAGGTACAAGGGTTTCCGTTAATTTCAAAGGAGTGTGACATTGGCAGTCAAATGTCACATCAACGATTGGAGGAATGACAACTGAAAGAAACTGACTGGATAACCGATTTTAAGGACAAGCGGTCAGCCTATGGCGTATCGCAGAACAGGCTTGCTTTAGTCGCTGGCATGAGCCGTGAACATATCAGCCGTATTGAAAACGGGAAAATCAAGCTGACAGAGGAAATCAAGGAACAGCTCACGGTGGCACTGGAAAAATGCAATCCAGACAATCCGCTGGAAATGTTGTTCGACTATGTGAGAATACGCTTCCCCACAATGGACGTACAGCACGTCATACGGGATATATTAAAGCTCAACATGGACTTCATGCTCCATGAGGACTTTGGATTTTACAGCTACACAGAGCATTACTATATCGGGGACATATTCGTGCTGACCTCGCAAGATGAAGAAAAAGGCGTGTTGCTGGAATTAAAGGGCAAAGGCTGTCGGCAGATGGAAAGCTACCTGCTGGCACAGGAAAGAAGCTGGTATGACTTCCTCATGGACGCACTGGTGGACGGCGGTGTCATGAAAAGGTTAGACCTAGCTATCAATGATAAGGTTGGAATACTTAACATTCCAGAGCTTACCGAAAAATGCAATCATGAAGAATGTGTTTCCGTGTTCCGTTCCTACAAGTCCTATGCTTCGGGAGAACTGATTAAGAGTCACGAACAGGACAAGGCAGGTATGGGACACACGCTGTATATCGGTTCTCTAAAATCAGAAGTCTACTTCTGTATTTACGAAAAGGCACAGGAACAGTATGCAAAGCTGGGTATTCCGCTGGAAGATACACCTGTAAAGAACCGCTTTGAAATCAGATTGAAAAATGACCGTGCCTACTATGCCGTGCGTAACCTGCTGACCTACTATGACGCAGAACGGACGGCATTTGACATTATCAACCGCTATATGCGGTTCGTGGACAGGGAGGACGGAAAAAAGCGTACCGACTGGCAGGTCAATGACCGCTGGGCGTGGTTTATCGGTTCTGATCGTGGGCGTTTGAAACTAACGACCAAACCAGAACCGTACACGCTGGAACGGACACTAAGCTGGATAGCAAGACAGGTCGCCCCTACCTTAAAAATGGCAAAAAGAATTGACGCTATCAACGGTACGAACATCATTGACAGTCTGGTGCAGGACGCAAAGCTCACAGACAAGCACGAAAAAATCATAGAACAGCAGACGGCTTCCAGTGAGGAAGTCGTTTTTCAATCAAAGGAGGAATAGGAAATGCTGGAATTATTGAAAGATTTACTGCTGGTATCACTTGGCATGGGAATAGGTGTCATTCTCATGTGTATTTTGCAGGTCGGCAGTCTTGCTGACAGACACATAGAAGAAATGGAAAAGGAGGACTAATACATGAATTTTGGACAGAACTTATACAACTGGTTTTTAAGCAATGCACAGAGCCTTGTGTTAATGGCAATCGTGGTTATCGGTGTGTATCTGGGCTTCAAGCGTGAGTTTTCAAAACTTATCGGCTTTCTGGTGGTAGCCTTGATTGCGGTAGGTCTTGTGTTCAACGCTGGCGGTGTCAAGGATGTACTCTTGAACCTGTTTAACAAGATTATCGGGGCTTAAATAAAGGTTTTGCACACCTGCAAAACCTACCTTTCCCCCTATGGGAGCTGGGCATAGGGGGATGAAAGGGGGTGACGGAATGGTACACAAAGAAAACCCAGACGCAGGAAAGGACGTGAAAATGAATGGAAGAATTAAGAGTTTTGATAGAAGCAACAATCCCAAAAAACGGCGAACTTCCCTCTGCTTGGTTTGATTTGCCGATTGATGAAGCAGAGTTTGAAGAACGGCTCGGCGTGGAAACTGACAGCGAAGATTACCGCATTATCGAAAAGGAACTTCCCTTTGCAGATGATGTAACAGAAGCCACAACTGTTGACACCCTCAATGACCTGTATTCCATGTATGAAAACTTACCAGCAGAAATCAGAGAAGAACTGTCTGCTTTTATGGCGTATTATTCCAATCTGGACGAACTGCATAATTACAGGCATGACATTATCCATTATGCCAACTGCAACTCCATGACAGACGTTGCCCGTCATGTGCTGGCTGATGACCCAGCGTTTCATTCCCTGTCGGAAGATTGTGTACGTTACTTCGACTTTGAAGCCTATGGACAATCTCTTGATGAAAACGGGCGGTTCATAGAAACAGACCACGGCATTTTTGAGATACCGTGGTAGGAAAAGAGGTGTCAGCGTATAGTTGATGATATGCGTGTCTACATTGCCAACCTCGGCAAGTACAACGAGGGGTATTTAGTTGGTGACTGGTTCTCATTTCCACTTGACTTTGAGGAAATCGCAGAGCGTATCGGGCTGAACGGCGAATATGAAGAATACGCCGTCCATGATACGGACAACTTCCCCTGTGAAGTGTCAGAGTATATCTCCATTGACGAACTGAACCAGATGTATGAAATGATAGAAGAACTTCCAGAGGAAGTCGTGGACAGTCTGGACGATTTTATATCATACTACGGAAGTTTGGAAGGTGTGGTAGAACATAAAGACCAGATTTACTTCTACCCCGACTGTGACAGCATGGAGGACGTGGCACGGTACTATGTAGACGAACTGCAAACGCTGGGAGAAATACCGCCCAGCTTACAATACTATATTGATTATGAAGCATATGGACGTGATTTGGAAATCGGCGGTTACTTTATCGAAACCAGTCACGGTATGTGTGAAATTCAGCAATAAGCTGTCAGATCTGTACCTGCAAAGGTGCTACTGACAGCTTATTTGCATTTAAGGGCAGTCGGGCTATCTACTGACTGCCCTTTTCCCATGAAAGGAGTGAAACGATTTGAAGAAAGTAAAAAGCTACACAGGAATCTGGAACGTGGAAAAAGTGCTGTACAGCATTAACGATTTTAACCTCCCGTTTCCCATTACGTTTTCCCAGATGGCTTGGTTCGTGCTGACAGAGTTTGCCATTATCCTGTTTGCCGACCTGCCACCACTGAACATGATTGAGGGAGCATTTTTAAAATACTTCGGTATTCCCGTTGTCCTCACATGGTTCATGTCGCAAAAGACCTTTGACGGCAAGAAGCCGTACAGCTTCCTAAAATCAATGGCGACTTTTTGCCTACGACCCAAAGTGACCTATGCAGGAAAGGCGGTAAAACTGCATAGCCAGAAATTCAACGAAAGCATTACCGCAGTAAGGAGTGAGGTGTATGTTCCCCATTAAATATATTGACAACAACCTTGTCTGGAACAAGGACGGCGAGGTGTTCGCCTACTATGAGCTTATCCCCTACAATTATAGCTTTTTGTCCCCAGAACAGAAATTCATTGTCCATGACAACTTCCGCCAGCTTATCGCACAGAGCCGTGAGGGAAAACTTCACGCCTTGCAGATAGCAACGGAAAGCTCCATAAGAAGCATACAGGAGAAGTCAAAACGGCTTGTCACAGGCAAGCTCCGTGAGATAGCCATAGAAAAGATAGACCAGCAGACGGAAGCACTGGTGGAAATGATAGGCGACAATCAAGTGGACTACCGCTTTTTTCTCGGCTTTAAGCTCATGGTAACAGAACAGGAAATGAACCTTTCCAGCATGAAGCAGTCCGCTTTTATGAGCTTCAAGGAGTTTCTTTTAGAAGTCAACCATACCTTGATGAATGACTTCATTTCTATGCCGAATGATGAAATCAACCGCTATATGAAAATGGAAAAACTGCTGGAAAACAAGATTTCCAGACGCTTCAAAGTACGCCGTCTGGACAAGAACGACTTCGGCTATCTCATGGAACACCTTTACGGACGGGACGGTATCGCTTATGAGGACTACGATTATTCATTACCCAAAAAGAAGCTGAAAAAGGAAACGCTTATCAAGCGGTATGACCTTATCCGCCCCAGCCGTTGTCTGATTGAGGAAAGCCAGCGGTACTTACGTCTGGAACATGAGGACAGCGAAAGCTACGTGACCTATTTTACGGTCAATGCCATTGTAGGCGAACTGGACTTTCCGTCCTCTGAAATCTTCTATTTCCAGCAACAGCAGTTCACATTCCCGATTGATACCAGCATGAATGTGGAAATCGTGGGAAACAAGAAAGCCTTAACCACGGTACGCAACAAGAAAAAGGAATTGAAAGATTTGGACAACCACGCCTATCAAGCTGGGAGTGAAACCAGCAGTAACGTGGTGGACGCTCTGGACAGTGTGGACGAGCTGGAAACGGACTTAGACCAGAGCAAGGAAAGTATGTACAAGCTCTCCTATGTGATACGGGTATCTGCCCCAGACCTTGACGAACTGAAACGCCGTGCAGATGAGGTCAAAGATTTTTATGATGATTTAAACGTCAAGCTGGTGCGTCCTGCTGGAGATATGCTGGGACTGCACGGCGAATTTTTACCAGCAAGCAAGCGGTATATCAATGACTATGTGCAGTATGTGAAGTCTGACTTTCTGGCTTCGCTGGGCTTTGGTGCTACCCAAATGCTGGGAGAAAATGAGGGTATCTATATCGGCTATTCTGTGGACACGGGACGCAACGTGTATTTACAGCCAGCACTTGCCAGTCAAGGGATAAAAGGCACGGTCACAAATGCCCTCGCTTCTGCCTTTGTGGGAAGCCTTGGCGGTGGGAAGTCATTTTGTAACAATCTGATTGTTTACTATGCGGTGCTGTTTGGTGGACAGGCGGTTATCCTAGACCCTAAAAGTGAGCGTGGCAACTGGCAAGCGACACTTCCCGAGATTGCGGACGAGATAAACATTGTCAATCTGACAAGTGATAAACGAAACAAAGGACTGCTTGACCCGTTCGTTATCATGCGGAACGAAAAAGACGCTGAAAGCCTTGCGATTGACACGCTGACCTTTTTAACGGGTATTTCCAGTAGGGACGGCGAAAAATTCCCCGTGCTAAGAAAGGCGGTACGCTCCGTGACCCAGAGCCAGACAAGGGGGCTACTTCTTGTTATTGACGAGTTACGCAAGGAAGATACACCTATCTCACGGAACATTGCAGACCATATCGAGAGCTTTACCGATTATGACTTTGCACACCTGCTATTTTCAGACGGCAACGTGGAACACGCTATCAGCCTTGAAAAGCAGTTAAACATTATACAGGTGGCAGACCTTGTTCTGCCCGATAAAGATACCACCTTTGAAGAATACACCACCATTGAACTGCTGTCCGTGGCAATGCTGATTGTTATATCCACCTTTGCGTTGGACTTCATTCACTCGGACAGGTCGATTTTCAAAATAGTTGACCTTGACGAAGCATGGGCGTTCTTAAACGTGGCACAGGGCGAAACCCTGTCAAACAAGCTGGTTCGTGCTGGACGTGCCATGAACGCAGGTGTCTACTTCGTCACACAAGCGTCTGGGGACGTGGCAAAGGAAAGTCTGAAAAACAATATCGGCTTAAAATTCGCCTTTAGAAGCACGGACATAGCAGAGATAAAGCAGACATTAGAATTTTTCGGCATTGACAAGGAGGACGAGAACAACCAGAAACGGCTTCGTGACTTGGAAAACGGACAGTGCTTATTGCAGGACTTGTACGGGCGTGTGGGCGTGGTTCAGATACACCCTGTATTTGAAGAACTGCTGACCGCCTTTGATACCAGACCGCCCGTGAGAAATGAGGTGGTGTAATGGACTGGAAACGCACAGGAAAGAAACTGCTTCATGTGCTGGGAATGGCTCTGCTGGTGTTCGTTATCGTCATTGCTTTATTAGCCATGCTGGGAACAGTCGCCCATGCTTCGGGGCTGGTGGACGATACGGTGGACGCTGGCAACCTGTATTCCAAATATCCGCTGTCTAACTATCAGCTTGACTTCTACGTGGATAACTCGTGGTCGTGGCTTCCGTGGAACTGGCTGGACGGTATTGGAAAAAGTGTTCAGTACGGGCTTTACTGTATTACCAATTTTGTCTGGACTATCAGCTTGTATTTAAGCAATGCAACGGGCTACGTGGTGCAGGAAGCCTACAAGCTGAACTTCATTAACGATATGGCAGACAGTATCGGGCAAAGTATACAGAACCTTGCTGGTGTTACATCAAACGGCTTTTCCAGCTCTGGCTTTTATGTGGGCTTCCTGCTCCTGCTTATCCTTATTGTTGGTATCTATGTTGCCTATACAGGGCTTATCAAACGGGAAACCAGCAAGGCAATTCACGCTGTTATCAACTTTCTTGTCGTATTTCTGGTATCGGCTTCCTTTATCGCCTATGCTCCCGATTACATCAAGAAAGTAAATGATTTTTCATCAGACATCAGCACGGCTTCGCTGGACTTGGGAACTAAAATCATGCTTCCAGACAGTGACAGCAAAGGCAAGGACAGCGTGGACTTGATACGGGACAGCCTGTTTTCCATACAGGTACAACAGCCGTGGCTACTGCTTCAATTCGGCAATTCAAGCATAGAGGAAATCGGGGCTGACCGTGTGGAAGCTCTGGTATCTGCCAGCCCGTCAGACGAGGACGGGGCTACCCGTGAGGATGTGGTAAAAACAGAAATCGAGGACAAGAACAACGACAACATGACAATACCGCAGGTCGTAAATCGTCTGGGAATGGTGTTCTTCCTGCTTATCTTCAATCTTGGTATCACGATTTTTGTATTCCTGCTTACAGCTATGATGATTTTCAGCCAGATACTTTTTATCATTTTTGCCATGTTCCTGCCTGTAAGTTTCTTGCTATCCATGATACCCAGCTATGAGGGCATGGCAAAACAGGCAGTCGTTAAGGTGTTCAACACGATTATGACCCGTGCCGGCATTACCTTGATTGTGACCGTGGCATTTTCCATTTCCAGTATGTTCTACCATATGTCCAGCGATTACCCGTTTTTTATGGTAGCTTTCCTACAGATAGTGACCTTTGCAGGTATCTACTTCAAGCTGGGCGACATTATGAGTATGTTCAGCTTAAACGCTGGGGACAGCCAGACAATGGGACGCAGGATATTTCGCAGACCGTATATGTTCATGCGTCACAGGGCAAGGCGTATGGAACGTAGAATGGCACGGGCGGTCGGTGCTGGCTCTATGGCTGGAAGCACGGCTGGTACGGTGGCAAGCTCCCTGTTCTCTGGTGGCGGTTCTGCCAGAAAATCAAACCAGAACAAAGAACAGCGGAACAATACCGCTTCTGGAAGCCTTGGAAGCCGTGCTGGTGCAAAGGCTGGTGCGGTCATGGACACAAAGAACCGTGTCAAAGACAAGGCAAAAGAAGTCAAGGAAGCGGTCAGGGATATGCCAACACAGGCTGGCTATGCGGTCTATTCAGCAAAGGAAAACGCAAAGAAAACCGTGTCCGACTTCAAGCGTGGCGTGACACAGGAACTGGAAACAAGACAGTCTGGACGGGTGGATAAATTGAACCAGCACAGGCAGAGCGTGGCACAGAAGCGTATGGAAATGCAGAAAGCACAGGAAGCAAGGCGTTCTCAAAAGAAAGCGGACGGATCAGCGACAAAGGCGAAAGACGCAGGAGCTACCCGTCAGCATGAACGACCAGCGGTAACACCAAAGCCAGAAACAAAGACCACACCGCAGGCTGTACCAAAAACAGAGGATAAGAAACGACCTGCTGTTACCCCACCGACAAAGACCACTGGAAAGGAAACGCCTGTTAAGGAACGACCTGCTACCTCTGGTGCTTCTGTTAAAGCCCCAGAGCAAAGACAGAGCGTACAGCGTCAGACGGTCAAGGCTGGGGACGCTCCAAAAGCTACCAGCACACAGGAAGTCAAGCAAAGCGTCCAGAGGGAGCGTACCGTCAAGACCCAGCAGACAAGGCAGGTGCAAACATCCCAGAGTTCCCAGAAATCACGGCAGACCAGCCAGAAGAAAACCACGACCCATAAGAAGAAAGGACACAGGAAATGAGAATAAAGCATATGCTGATTATCGGCAGTATCTTCCCTGTGCTGTTCTCCCTTGTCCTGTTCTTCGGGGTGCTGATTAGTGCGGAGGACGATGACGGGGGTGGTAGTTCTTCCTCTATTGTTACAGGCATGAACCTGTCCCCCGAAGTGTTGAAACATCAGCCAATGGTAGAAAAGTATGCACGGGAATACGGCATAGAGGACTACGTGAATTACCTGCTGGCGATTATGCAGGTGGAAAGCGGAGGTACAGCCGTGGACGTTATGCAAAGCTCGGAAAGTCTGGGACTTCCTCCCAACTCTTTAGATACGGAAAGTTCTATCAAGCAAGGCTGTAAGTATTTCTCCCAACTGCTGGCTTCTGCCAAAGGACAAGGCATTGAGGATATAAACGCTGTCATTCAAAGCTATAACTACGGTGGCGGTTATCTCGGTTATGTGGCTGGAAACGGAAAAAAGCACAGCTTTACGCTGGCAGAAAACTTTTCACGTACCCATTCGGGCGGTGTAAAAGTGACCTACACAAACCCGATAGCCGTTGCCCGTAACGGTGGCTGGCGGTACAACTACGGGAATATGTTCTATGTTGAGCTTGTGAACCAGTATTTGACCGTCACGCACTTTGACGATAAGACCGTACAGGCGGTTATGAATGAAGCCCTGAAATATCAAGGCTGGAAGTATGTGTATGGTGGCGACAATCCGAATACGTCTTTTGACTGTTCGGGGCTGGTGCAGTGGTGCTACGGCAAGGCCGGAATATCTATGCCACGGGTGGCACAGGCACAGTATGATGTGACCCAGCATATCCCACTTTCACAGGCAAAGGCTGGCGATTTGGTGTTTTTCCATTCTACCTATAATGCTGGAAGCTATGTTACCCATGTGGGAATATACGTTGGCAACAATCAAATGTACCACGCTGGCGACCCTATCGGCTACGCCGACCTTACAAGCTCCTACTGGCAACAGCACTTAATCGGTGCAGGAAGAATTAAACAATAGAAAATGAAATCATAGAAAGGATTGATACAATGTTTAAAAAGAAAGAAAAGCTCCCCAAAGAAAAAAAGGTGCGTACCGTGAAAGTTGAGACGCATAAGAAATCTGTCATTGCCCTGTGGCTGGTGCTGATTGCAAGTGTCAGCTTCGGGGTGTACAAGAATTTTACAGCAATCGACCAGCACACCACCCATGAGAAAGAAATCATAGAGCTACGGCTCAATGATACGAACGGCATTGAAAACTTCGTAAAGAACTTTGCAAAGTCCTATTATACATGGGATAACAGCAAGGAAGCCATTGAAAAGCGTACTGCTTCTATCAATGAATATCTCACAAAGGAATTGCAGGACTTGAATGTGGACACGGTGCGGTCAGATATACCGACCAGCTCAACGGTCAGTGACGTGCAGATATGGAATGTAGCACAGTCTGGGGAGAACGAGTTTACTGCTACCTACAAAGTAGATCAGCAGATAAAGGAGGGCGACCAGACGAAAGCGGTCAGTGCCACTTATACCGTGATTGTCCATGTGGACGCAGACGGAAATATGGTTATCACAAAGAACCCGACCCTTGCCCCAGCACACCAGAAGTCAAGCTATGAGCCAAAGGCACAGGAAGCAGACGGAACGGTGGACGCTGAAACCATGCAGGACGCAACGTCGTTTCTGGAAACATTCTTTAAGCTCTACCCGACTGCCACAGAAAAGGAACTTGCCTATTATGTGGCTGGGAATGTCCTTGAACCGATAAACGGCGACTACTTGTATTCAGAGTTGATAAACCCTATCTTTACACAAGATGGAAAAAATGTGAAAGTGAGTGTATCTGTGAAGTTCCTTGACAATCAGACAAAGGCAACCCAGATTTCACAGTTTGAGCTTGTGCTTCATAAAGATAGTAACTGGAAAATCATAAAATAAAAACAAGGCGTGCATTTTTCCTTTGAAATTTGCACGCTTATAAATTAACATTGCTTTTTTAGTTTATTGTCAAATGTTTGTGGACATAAAACCAGTTTTTAGATTTTCAATCAACAATGCTGATGAAATATTCATATCATTTTCCACCCATTTCAAAAGCATACTAAACATACCACCAACACTATATGCCAGCATATATGGAAGTAAATCTGAATACTTCTTTTTTGCCTCATTAGAACGAACGTATTCAAAAATATGAAATGAATATTTGTAGGAATGCTTAAAAAGGCGTTCCAATAAACCATTTTCTTTTAAAAGTAATAATAGCGATTTGTGTTCTTCACAAAAATCAAAATAATATTGCACGACATCCCAATAGTGATGTATTTGCTTTGATTTAAGTTGCTGGAAACATTCCTTATTTAACCGTTCAAAGTAAAAATTTAATACTTCATCTTTGTTCTTAAACAAGCGATAAAAAGTTTTCCTTGAAAGTTCGGCTTCTTGAGATATTTGTGTGATAGTAATCTCAGCAAAGTTATATTGTTTCATAATAATAAATAATGCTTTTACAAATTTTTCTTTTGATTGTTCAGCAATTTTTCCGTTTGTCTTATTCATAATTCTTTTCCTTTTCCAGCACAATTTATTTGATTATTTGTTGAGGGTAACAAATAATATGAATGTGTGTCATACTATCCTTCTTCGTTGACATTCATTAGCAAAATTATATAATAAAATCAACAATGACACAACTGTGATACATTAGAATTGGAGGACTTTATGAAAAACATTATATATTACTTTAGTGGAACAGGAAATAGTTTAAGAGTTGCTATACGAATTGCAGAAATTATAGGCGGTGCAGAAATTGTGTCTGTTCGCTGTGATACAGAGAGTGTTTCAGCAGAAAATGCAAAAATAATTGGTTTTGTCTGTCCCGTATATGAATGGGATATGCCAAAAACCATGCAAAAATTTATTAAAAAAATCAAGCTTAACTCTGACGCATATATTTTTATGCTATCCACTTACATTGCTATACATGGTAAGTGCTTTGAAACAATGGAAAAATTGTTGACTGAAAAAAATACACACCTTAAATATGCACGTGCTATACGCTGTGTTGCGAGTCAGTGTACCGCTTATCCACCATTCCCACCAGAAAAAATTATGATACCACACATGGAAAAGAAAATAACTAAAGTTGGTCGAGAAATATCAAAACAAAAAATCAAGGCTTATCCTCGTATGTCATTATTTACGAGGAAACTTTATCCAAAACTTATGATACCTTATCTAAATGTCGAAAAAGAATACGATAAGGGATTTTACACAGATGAAAGATGTATAAGCTGTAAAACTTGTGCAGAGGTATGTCCAACACAAAATATTACTTTTGATAAAAATCGTCCAGTTTGGAATCATAACTGTCATGGTTGTATGGCATGTGTAGCGTATTGCCCAACAAAAGCTATTCAATTTAAAACACCTAAAGCGTATAAACAGCTCAATACAATTATTTCTAAAAATCTATGCTTGCCAAAAAAACGTAAGAGATACCATAATCCTTTTATCAAGGCTATTGATTTAAAGAAAGACAAACAATATATAAAGGGGAAATAAATGTATTCCAATATATTTTTCTTTTAAAAGTAATTGATCCCCATCTTCAAACGGAATTTCAAAATGATGGCGCTCAAATTCTTTCAGTGCATAACCAGGATATGCGCCGCGACTCTGGACGTCGATAAAGAAGTAATTCTTATGATTTTCCCGCTGCGCCGCAAAGACATCCTCCGGCTTGCAGGAATACGGATAGTAACTGCCTGCCGCCAACATACACCCGATTTTATTCTCAGGATCAATTTCATGGCCAATCTTCACCGCCCAGGCGCTGGCGATCAGCTCATGATGCGCCGCCGTATACAACGTCCGAAAACGGTCTTCGCCTTCCTCAAAACAAATACCCGCGCCCATAAACGAGCCGTGAAGCAGCACGTTGATTTCATTGAAAGTCAGCCAATAATGAACTAATCCTTTATAGCGCGTAAATAAAGTTGTAACTAAACGCTTGTAAAACGCCACCAGCTTGCGGCTGCGCCAACCTCCATAAGCCGTGATCAGATGCATCGGACAATCAAAATGCGTGATTGTCACCAGCGGCTCGATTCCCGCCTTTTGGCATTCCTTAAAGACATCCTCATAAAACCGCAGTCCTTCCTCATTCGGCTGTTCTTCATCCCCCTGCGGATAGATCCGGCTCCAGGCGATGCTCATGCGGTAAGTCTTAAATCCCATTTCTGCGAATAACTGAATATCTTCTTTGTAATGATGATAAAAATCGATCGCCTGCTTTGCCGGATAATAATAACCATCCTCAAAATCAAACATGCGGCGATTACCGGACACCACAGCCCAGCGCTCAGGACCATGGGGAATCACATCGACATTGGCCAGTCCGCGTCCGCCTTCGTCAAAAGCCCCTTCACATTGATTCGCCGCGGTGGCTCCGCCCCATAAAAAATCTTTTCTTAACGGCATCGTTTCCCTCCTTTACCCAATTGGGATTCTTTCTGATTTTATTATAGGAAATCCTACTGAAATTTTCCATGTTCTCTTTTTAATAAAGTATTTAAAAAAAATGAAGCCCATAGGAAAATGGGTCTGTCCCTTTATTGATGCAGCTTTCTGTTGTGCAAAAACAACGTTTTCGTGCGTTTTCTTTCGAAAATTTCTGTACGAAAAAAAGCATGGAAAAAGAAAACAGGCTCCGGCATAATGGGCTTGTAAGAGCTTTCATTGAAGTTGGCCAACACCATTGAAATTCTTAAAGAAAGGAAACTTAAAATGATCGTACAACTTAGAATTGACGAACGCCTCATTCATGGACAAGTCGCCGCAGCCTGGGCCCGCGCTCTGGATATCACGCACATTGTTTGCGCCAGCGACGCTGCCGCCGGGGATGCGCTGCGCAGCAAAGTTTTACTGATGACCACGCCGCCGGGGAAAAAGGTATTCATTAAAACAGTAGAAGAAACTATCCGGCTGCTCGATGATCCCCGGGCTGATCGTATGAAGATCTTTCTGATCACCGACAATCCGTCCGATGCGGTAAAGCTTGTGCAAGCTTTACCCATCCGCAGTGTCAATGTCGCGAACTATCATAAAAAGAATCCGGGTACAAAAATCTATTTGCAGGACGTCTGCGTTACTGATCAGGAGGAACTGCCGGTCTTTGAAAAACTGGCGGCGATCAGTGAAACCATCGTAACGCAGCTTCTGCCATCCGTCGAACCTCAGAATTTTAAAGATCTTGTCAAAAAAGCGAAAGCGGAAAATCACATTTAAATCAGGAGGGAAAAATATCTTATGTTTATTCAAGCGTTATTGGTAGCCCTGTCCTATTATTTAGCCTGGCTGCTGGATTCTATATTTGGTTTTCAAACGGCTACCCGGCCGATTATCCTGGGCACTATTACAGGTCTGCTTTGCGGTGATCTGAAGACAGGCGTCATTATGGGTGCCGCCTTGGAGGCCGTCTATATGGGAATCTCCGGTATCGGCGGCGTCACCGCTGCGGATTACCGTTCAGCGACGGCAATCGCGGTCGGACTCACAATTCTTTCTGGAATCACGATTGAAGAAGGGATCGCATTAGCCGCCCCGATCGGTGCGCTGTGCTTAGGACTGATGAACGTAACCGTCGCTTTCTCCAACATTATGGAACCCCTCTATCTCAAGACAGCGAAAGAGGGCAACGTCAAAAAATACGATTTGATCATGTGGTTCCATACGTTAGTCCTTCAGCATCTGATCGACACGCTGGTCATCTTCTTATGCTGCTACCTGGGCACAGCGGCGATTGAAGTCGTCTTCGCCAGCATTCCAGCCTGGGTCTTAACCGGGCTCGGCGCTTCCGGCGGTATGCTTGTGGTCGTTGGTCTGTGTCTGACCAGCCAGGCAATCTGGTCAAACGCCACCCCATTCTATGTTCTGCTTGGCTTTGTCCTCTCAAAATATATCAATCTGCCGATCATGGCAATTGCGGTCATCGGCATCTTCTTAGCCTATATGGTTTATGACCGGAATCTGCGGATGCAGAAAGCCATGCAGTCCGTCAGCGGATCGAATGGAAACGGAGGAGATGATTTCTATGCCTAAGATCAATTTATCAGCCGAAGAAAAGAAACTGTTGAAAAAAGGGTATATCGGTTCCCTGTCCTGCATGCGGACGACCAGCAGCATTACGGGTCAGGCGCGCGGCATGGTATTGGCTGTCGATCCCTTTATCGAACGTTATTATGCGACCCAGGACGAAAAAAATGAAGCGATTCTGCGCCATGCTTCCGAGTACATGAACACGCATCAGGCAATGTTCGGGCTGATTGCCGGGATCGTTTGTGCCATGGAAAAAGAACGCGGCGAAAAAGGCAACTTGGACACCGGCGTCATCACGGGGATCAAAGCGTCACTGATGGGGCCTTTAGCCGGGATTGGCGATTCATTCTTCTTTAACTGCTACCGCGTTATCATCGCCGGCATCGCGATTGGCTTATCCGCCAACGGCAGCCTGCTCGGACCGATTTTCTTCTTGGTTTTCTATGGTTTCGGCTTGTTAGCGATGAAATATCTAATGTTTGTTGAGGGGTATAAAAACGGAATTACGCTCGTGGACAAGGCTTCTGAACAAGGCATTATCCCTATGATTATGGAAGCCTGCGGCGCCTTAGGTGCGATCATGGTCGGAGCTTTGATTTCCACCAATGTGAAAATCACCCTCGCGCTGGCCCCGGTCATCAACGGCGCCACAGTCTCGGTTCAGGAAATTTTCGACATGGTCATGCCGGGAATCTTATCGTTAATCCTGTGGTGGTTCTGTTTGAAAGTATTGAAGAAAGGCTTCTCCCCGATCAAACTTATTTTCTCCATCATGGGTGCCTGCCTGCTTCTGGCTTTTCTGGGTATTTTATAGATTATTCGAATCAGAAATCAGGGAAGGAGTTTCCTCGCCTTCCCTGATTTCCTGATTTAACGTCTGTTTCATTATCCGATTTAACGAAAGGAGTTCAAAATGAAAATTCTAGTCCAATCCGACGATTATGGATTTACCCGCGGAGTGGTCGCCGGAATGTGTGATGCGTTTGCGCGGGGAATTATTACCTCTACGGGTTTATTTGCGAATATGCCGATCTGCGAAGAAGCTGTCCGCAAAGCCCAAGCCTTTCCCCAACTCTGTTTGGGAATTGATATCAATGTCAGCTCCGGCCCCTGCGTCAGCGATCCCTTGTCCCTGCCGACCTTAGTCGATCCTCAAACGGGGCTGTTTATTCAGACTTCTCAGCGGATGAAAGATCCCCGCTGGGGCCAGGATGTATTTAAACCTTACGATGAGTGTTATCGTGAAGCCTGCGCACAGATTGAAAAATTCATTGCGGTTACCGGTCATCTTCCGGAATATCTTCAATCTCATTCCACCAGCGGATCCCGTCAATATCTCGCCGCAATCCGGGATGCCGCCCATCACTATGGCATTCCCTTTTCTTACGAAGTTCGGGAAAAGTATTCAATCCGTGTCTTAATGCCGCAGCGTGAAGGGGATCCATATAGTTATGAAAACCAGACCGTCGACCGTGTCGCTTTAATGCTGGACCTGTTAGACAAATATCAAACCGAGGATATTGTGTGTCTGCCTTCTCATTGCGGGTTTGTTGATGCGGAGCTCATGGCGCTGAGCCGTTGTAATCTTGCCCGCGCCTACGATCATGCTTATTTGACATCCCCCAAGATTAAAGCCTGGATCGACGATCACCATGCCCAACTGATCTCTTATCGGGATCTGCCAATGGACTAACCTATATATAAGGAGGAATTATACTATGAAATTAATTGTCCGCGCCGCCGATTACGCGATGACTGACAGCATCACCGACGGCTGTCTGAAAGCGATCCGCGATGGTATCCTGACCGATGTTGGATTGATGACCAACAATGCCGAACACGCTCAGCGCGCTGTCCGCGAAGTCCAGAAATATCCGCATGTCTCCATTGGTCAGGACTTGAATTTAGTTTCCGGAATCCCCGCATCCGATCCCCGCTTGATTCCAAGTCTTGTTGACGAAAAGGGTCAATTTCTGTCTTCATCCTTCAGAAAGAAACAAAATCAGTTCGATATTCCATATTCTGAAATCATTCAGGAAATGAAGGCGCAGGTTGACCGATTTATCGAATGGGTCGGACGGAAGCCGGTTTACATCACGGGTCATTCCTTAGCGACGCCGGAAGTTTTACGAGGAATGGAAGAAATCTGCGAAATGTACGGTATCTTTTACGATTGTTTTTCTCAGCCGGATCTGCCGACCGGAAACCGCTGGTATTATAAGCATCAGAAAGTTGATCCAAATGACCGCAAGCCTGTATTCACGCTGCAGGATCAGGCAAATACTGATGTCGTTGCGCACATTATTAACGGCGAATTAAATCTTGATCCCGAACATCAGGAATTTGCGCTGTTGGCGACACATTGCGGATACTGCGACGGTGAACTGCTGAATATGTCAACCTTCTCCGTCATCCGCGGCCGTGAAATCGAAGCCCTGTGTTCGCCGCAGGTGCGTGAATGGATCGAAAAGAATTCGATTGAACTGATCAACTTCCAGGATTATCTTGATCAACGTCATTCCAATGAAAGAATCAGATCAACGCCAGGTATTCCGTACTAACGGCAAACTCCTGGACGGGCAAGTTAAATTCTGCGCCCGGTAGGCTGCAATCCTTTCCAACTTAATCATCCGGCAGCGTTATCACAGCTGCCGGATCGTTTGCTATCCATGTCAAAATCTAAAATGGATCAGACTCAACGGATTGAAGGCTGGGCGTTCTCCTCAGCTTAGAGATTGGATTGCGCATCCGCCGATTTCTTTCTGCGCCGGCGATGAATAGAGGTGAACTATGAATAAGCTTTTTGTTAGAAACAAGCGCTTTTATTGGTTGTTGATCAGTCTGGCACTGCCTGTCGTCTTTCAGAATATGATTACGATTGGCGTCAATATCGTAGACACGATGATGTTGGGAAGCTATGGCGAAATCCAACTATCCGCTTCTTCCCTGGCTAACGATTTTATCAACTTGTTTCAATTTCTGTGCATGGGCGTGGGATCTGGAGCCGCTGTCCTTACCTCCCAATATTATGGACGGCAGGATTTTTCCAACGTAAAGAAAACGGTCACGCTCATGCTTCGTTTTATTACTTTGATCGCCGTATTCTGCATGCTTCTGGCGGCAGTCTGTCCCGCTGCCATTATGCGGATTTATATTCAAGACCCCCAGGTTGTCGCCATGGGCGTGCTTTATCTGCGCATCAGTGTTCCGACGTTTATTCTTCACGGCATTACCCAGACGCTGACGCTGACGCTGCGGTCGATCCGCGATGTGAAAGTCCCGCTGGCAGCCTCCATCGTCAGTTTCTTTACGAATATCTTTTTCAACTGGGTATTTATTTTCGGACATTTCGGAGCCCCGGAAATGCAGATTGCCGGAGCTGCTTTAGGAACCGTTCTCGCCCGGATCGTAGAATTTGCGATCATCGCCGGATATTTCTTTTTCCGAGAACGGCATATTCAATATCGCATCCGCGATCTGTTCTGCTCTGTCCGCGATCTGATTCCCGTTTATTTCCGGTACAGCGTCCCGGTTATCTTCTCGGACTTCCTTTTAGGCACAGGCAACAGTATGGTTTCGGTCGTCATCGGGCATATCAGCACTTCGTTCGTTGCCGCGAATTCCATCGTGACCATGATTCAGCGGCTTTCCTCAGTCATGACCCAGGGCGTGGGTCAGGCATCCGCGGTGCTGACAGGAAACCGTGTCGGCAATGGAGAAGTAGAAAAAGCCGTTGAAGAAGGCCGGACGATGATCGTTTTAAGTTTCCTGCTTGGTTTGGTCACCGGAGGCATTATTCTCTTAATTGGCCCCGCGATTATCAACGCTTATTCGATTCCCGCGCAGACACGGGATATCGCAATGCAGCTGTTAGCTGCGATCAGCCTGATGGTCGTCTTTCAATCGCTGCAGTCTGTGCTGACCAAAGGCATTCTGCGGGGCGGCGGGGATACTCGTTACTGCATGATCGTCGATGCTGGATTTCTTTGGCTCGTCTCCATTCCTTTCGGCTGGATCGGCGGCGTCATGATCGGCACTTCGGCCTTCATCACTTATATTCTTCTGAAACTGGATTGGATCATCAAGGTTGTTCTTTGTCTGCGGCGATTTCATTCGCGCGTCTGGATCAAAAAAGTGTAATACACGATTCTAAATAGAAAGAGAAAAGAAACGAATCAGCGCTGACAAGTTTGTCAGCGGGATCCGTTTCTTTTTACGTTCTGCTATCTAATATTAAACTACTATCCCGTTGCTGCGCTGCGTTTTTCCATGATTTCAGGCAGACTTCCGGATTCCAAAACCACAGTTATGCTAAAATTGCGTTAAGCTGTTGGTTAATGAGTTTAAAGCTGGGCTGTAAAATCAATGAAGATAAAAAAATCTCATCCGTCGCAATTTCCCGCAGCAGCACGTTGTAAAAGAAGAAGTTCTCTGCGGTGATATCGGCTGCCAGTACGACATAGCGATCCAGTTTATGAATGCCGACACTCAGTTTAGGCTCAATGATTCCTGACTGCAGTAAATTGGCTTTGAGCTTCTTCGTATGAATGACGATCACCATCACGCGGTCATGAATTGTCGCCTGCCGGTAAGCGTTTTGAAGTTCTTCTAATTCCCCGCCGCAGCGTTTCTGGACTGCTTCTAAAAACTTTATGACTTCTTTTTCTGTATTCAAGGCCGTCGGGATCGAGACAATCTGACCATGAAGTGTTTTAAGCGTATCGTGACAAAGATCGCGGTGGGTACTGAACAACCGTTCGATATGATCAAGATACGGCTGAATGACTTCCTGTTCTTCTGACTCTCCATAGGGAGAATCACTTAACACTAGATCATACTGTTCCGACAATTCTGGCAAATTGACGGTTTCATCATACAAATAGCAGTCAATCTGCGAATAATCACCGGGTCTGGCCTTCGCTTCAATCAAACGCTTAAACAGCTGCGCCCCGTAATTACTTCCCTTTGAAACCAACGCAATCGTTAACGGCGGCCAGGTATAAGGTAAAAGCGGAACACAGTAAAGCAACAGTTCAAGCAATGGGAGCAGCTGCGCCAACGGCAGCGAAATCTGATAATAAGCAGAAAACTGGTTTAACAGATCCTGGGCAGCCCGGCAGATCAGCGGCGAATCATATATCTGCGAAGGCCGTCCTGTATAACGTGATCCTTTTTCCTGCAAAAAACCGAGATGATACCTCACGATGATCAAATTCAATTCTTGTTGGAAGCAGCGGGTTAATTCTTTGTCTTGGCGAAAATCTAAACCAACATGAGATTGAAAACAGGAAAATGCGATTTCTGTCAATGCAGCAGCTTCTGCCGCATAATGCTGCTGAATCAGATCTGTCAGCGCATCGCTGCGGTATCCGCAGCATAGCAGCATCACGCATAACAAACGATTTTCCTCAGGCGGAAATGGGCCATAATTCAACTCCGCTTCCAATCTGTCTAAAAGCGTTTGGGCTAAAGTTTGAAGCAGTTTGTCCTGCTGGATAAACATCTCAATTTCTGCAGGCAGTTCTAAAGTTTCCGAAAGATGGGCGGCCTGAATCCGTTTATGAGCTACAATGAGATAATATCGCAGTTTTTTCCGGTCAAGCTGCTGGATATCAGCCTGCGCTTCCTGCAGTATTTCATCGATCAGACTCAGCAGCCGAATATAGTTGGTATGACTGAAGCAGACCGTCCAGGCTTCCGCCTTTCGAAAAACTCCGACTTTAAACCAGTTATAGATTGTGGCCAGACATCGCCGACGCTGAAGTTCGTGGGCCTGCAGCCGAATTCCATGGTGCGGGATATTCTCAATCTGTATATGATAGCTGCTGATAAATTCCCGGGCCTGTTTCAGCGGCGCTCGGATAATACTCCGGGAATATCCCAGCCGTTCGGCAATCGTGTCAATTTGAATAAATCCTTCATTTTCCAGCAACATTTCACTGATTTCAAATTGAAGCAGCATTTTGCTATGAAAATCCCCGTGAAAATTATATTGTTCATAAAACCCGCAAAGACTTCGGTATGTATCGTCATAAAGTGCTGAATCAACGATCGTAAACGTGATTAGATCACGATCAGCTTGAATTCTCAGACCATAGCTGGACTGCAAGGCCTCAATTTTTTCAAGATCTTGTGTGTATTCATAGGGACTTAATGAAAAATGACGAATAAAATCCAAGGTTTTCACTACTCTATTAGAAACAAGATATCCAATTTCCTGATAAATCCGCAGCGGATATAAATTTGACATGTCTTTCCCCTCCCATTCTCACCGGCCATTTCTGCCGGCATTTTCCCTGTAAACATGAATACAAAATCCTGCGATCCCGTTTAATTAATCATATCAAAATTATTACAAATCAGGCAACAATGCGGTTATTTAATATTTTACAGAATCTGGATAACGTTGATTCAGGAACAAAAAACTCGGCTCCGAAATCCACATCATGTCCCGAAAACCAAGCTTAAATTACAAGAACAAATTCTCTCATTTAATAAAACTGCTGAAACTGCCGTTGACGATCAGCCGCCTGCCGCAGCCCTTTGACAATCTCCTCAAAGGACCGGTCATCGACATGGAAATCAAACCGCAGCCGGACTCGTTCCCGCAGCGTTTCCATCTCCGGTTCCTCTCCTGATTGAAGCTGCGCACCCAGATATTCAATCACTTCGTTCATCTGTTTCTCGCTCGGCATCCACTGCGCCTGTTTCAGGCAGAAGTCCTTTTCACTCTCCGCAATCTCAAAACCAGCCTTGCAGCGTGAACAGGCAATACCCCAATGCTTACCCCAGCGGACCACCGGCACAAAAAACACCGACACCTGCTGCGCTTGTTCTACTAGGTAAAAATGACTCAATTTTCCGCACTGAGGACAAACTCTGACCCCCAGATACGCTTTTTTACGATGGCCTGAACCGGCGCCGATCATGATGAACATGGCGTCCCTCCTTATAAATCATAAAATATCCAGCCCTACTGATGACGATGCTGCTTCTGCCAGGCCTCGATCTGTTCCATCCGTTCCTGGATCCGGCCTTCCCGGCCCTGCCTTGTCGGAACATAGTATTTCCGATCCAGTAAAGCATCCGGCAGACATTGCAGCGTCGTTAGCTTTTCCTCGGTATCGTGCGCGTACTGATACCCCTCGCCATAGTGCAGTTCCTTCATCAACGACGTCGGCGCGTTGCGGATCGCTAACGGCACCGGCTCGGCCAGATGCTCCAACGCATCCTTCTTCGCCGCCTCATACGCCATATACAAAGCGTTGGACTTCGGCGAAAGCGCCATATAGACGACGGCCTGCGTCAGATTGACGCTGCACTCCGGCATCCCGTTGAAATGACACGCCTGATAAGCCGCCACCGCAACCTCCATCGCCCGACTGTCTGCCATGCCGATATCCTCGCTCGCAAACCGCACGACCCGCCGCGCGATATACAGCGGATCCTCCCCCGCTTCCAGCATCCGCGCCAGCCAGTACACCGACGCCTGGACGTCGCTGTTGCGCATCGACTTGTGCAGCGCTGAGATTAAATTGTAATGTTCCTCACCTTTTTTATCATACAACAACGATTTGCGGTTGATGCACTGTTCCAGATGCTCCTTCGTCACCACGATATCCTCGCCGTTCTTATCGCCGTTGAGCACCACCATTTCCAACGTATTCAAAGCCGTGCGGGCATCGCCGTTGGCAAAATTCGCAATTATCCACAACAAATCGTCATTCAGGTCCACATGATAATTGCCGAAGCCCCGCGGATCCTGTAAAGCCCGCGTCAACAGCTCCGTCAGATCTTCCGTCGCCAGCGCCTGCAGCACAAACACCTTGCACCGCGAAAGCAGAGCGGCGTTGATCTCAAAGGAAGGATTCTCTGTCGTCGCGCCGATCAGAACAATGCTTCCCTTTTCCACAAAAGGCAGAAACGCGTCCTGCTGCGCCTTATTAAAACGATGGATTTCATCGACGAATAAAATCGTCTTCTCGCCCATCTGTCGGTTTAGCTCGGCTTTATTCATGACCTCTTTGATTTCCTTGATTCCGCTGGTCACCGCGCTGAAATCCACAAAATGCGACTGCGTGCGCTCCGCGATGATCCGCGCCAGCGTCGTCTTTCCCACGCCCGGCGGACCCCAGAAAATCATCGAGGACACCTGATCCTGCTCGATCAGCTGCCGCAGGATTTTCCCCTCGCCTAAAAGATGTTTCTGACCCGCGACTTCCTCCAGCGTCTTCGGCCGCAGCCGGCTCGCCAGCGGACTGTTCAGATCGCGATCGTCAAACAAGGATTTCTGTTCCAAGATCATCGCCTCCTGCGCTTATTATACAACATTTTCATACGTTGCCCACGCCTGAGTTTGAATTTTATTCAACTTCCTGACAGATTATGAAACAATCTGGTCTTTTCCCTGCCGCTTCCCCTGATACATCCGCTGATCCGCCAGCTTCATCAGGCTTTCGAACTCCGGTCCGATCACTCCGGATGTCAGACCAAAGGTCATCGTAATCCGGATCTGATACCCATCGTAGGAAAACGGATAACTGCGGATTTTCTCCGCGATCCCGGTTAACACCGCCCGGGCTTCACGCTCCGGCTGCTCCGTCATGATGATCAAAAACTCCTCGCCGCCCCAGCGGCAAACCTGAGTGCCCGCCGTTTCCTGCATCAGCCGGGCCGCCGTGGCCAGCACATAATCACCGCAAATATGTCCGTAGGTATCGTTGATCCGTTTAAAATCATCCAGATCGCCCAGCGCGATCACCGCCTGTTTGCCCTGCAGCGGCTCAAGCTGTTCCTTCAAGCCGTAGCGGGTCAGCACACCGGTCAGACTATCCGTGGAAGCGGCTTCCTGCAGAATCTCATTTTTCCGCATCAGCCGGCCTTGAGCTAACGCCGAGGAAACATTGAAAATAGTTGAGGAAACAAGAATAATCGTAAAACTGGCCGCCGCATTAAACAAATAGACGGCGTTTGCCAGACACGCGGAAATGGCCGGCGTCATTCCTTCTTGATCCCAGGCCATCTTCAAAAACACAAATACGCCGATTTCCAGCGCTGAAAACATATAAGGAATCCAACTGCACCGGTACGGCCGGATATAAATCAACGACGCCAGCGCGATCAGCAGCAGCGGAAGACCCGCATCCCACCCCAGCGCCAACGTTCCCGCTGTGACAAAAACACAGACCTCCAGATGGATCAGCGTCACCGCCGTCCGGTAGCGCCCATAAAAAACCAGAACAAGCATCGCCATATAAAACACAGTGCTGCCGACATTGTAGTACACCATCCCGCTCATTCCCAGCCCGCCGAACAAAGCGACATACAGCACATGCACAAGCATACCTAAAAGGATGATCTGCCGGTAGACGCGCCGCACCGCGCCTTGATTGACAAGTTTATTTTTTGTCATTGCCAGTCTCCTTTCCTGCCGGTTTTGCCTGCGGTCTTTGTTTTCTTCATTATAACAGAAATCGTTCAACCTGAACTCAGACCGTGAGTCAGCGTGCCTTTATCCTCTGTTTTTTACTAAAATCTTAGGAGACCTCAGCGGCGGGCGGGAATTCTTCTTGAAATATCAATACTAAAAAAGCCGACAGTCAAAAGAAGAACTTGCTTCTGTCAGCTTCTTCACATCCGCGATTTTACTCCTATCCCAGGCCAGGCAAAAACTCCTGCCCGATCCTGACTTTCCTTACTGATCGCAGCGGGTCAAGACCGAGATCACCTGATAGCCGTGATCGCTCAGCAGCTTTTTCATCACTTCCGGCGCGACGCCGCGGGCCCGGATGACGACATCGGTCTGTGCGTCTTTGCGATAAACCGCCAGATTGGTAATCTGGGCTGTTTCATCAAAAAACAAACCGGTCAGATCCGCCAGCACGCCGGGTTTGTCTTCCGCAATTTGAATCACATACCGGCTGCCTTCCTCATAATAGCCCAACAGATCGATAAAGGCCTCGAAGATATCATTCTGCGTGATGATGCCGACAACCTTGCGGCCTTCAGTCACAACCAGGCAGCCGATATCATGCTGACGCATTAAGACGGCGGCCTCTTCCAAAAGCGCGTCGGGGTGAATCGTCACGACGTCTTTGATCATGACGGATTCGACGGTGCTTTTCGCCAAGAGATAATTCAATTCATAGACCGACAGGCTGGTCGCCTTGCTTGGGGTGTTCTCCGCGATGGTGCCTTCCGTGACCAGACCGACTAATTCCTGGCCGTCAACGACCGGGATGCGGTGAAAATCCCGCTCTGCCATCAGATCCAGAGCCGCGCTGATCGAGGTATCCTTACGAATGCAGTAGGGATTGGCTGTCATACGATCTTTCATCAACATAATGTTATCCTCCTAAATAGGCTTTCTTAATGTCTTCGCTGGCGGCTAATTCCGCGCCCGTGCCGCTCAGCACGACGCTTCCGGTTTCCAGCACATACGCCCGGTCGGCGATGCCCAGCGCCATCTTGGCGTTTTGTTCGACCAATAAAACCGTTGTTCCCTGAGCGTTGATATCCTGGATAATCGAAAATATTTCCTTGACCAGCAGCGGGGAGAGGCCCATGCTCGGCTCGTCCAGAAGTAAAAGCTTCGGTTTGGCCATCAGGGCCCGGCCCATCGCCAACATCTGCTGCTCGCCGCCCGACAGTGTGCCGGCCAGCTGTTTTTTGCGTTCCGCCAACCGCGGAAAGCGCTGATAAACGCTTTCCAGATCAGCTTCAATACCGGCTTTATCCTTGCGCAGATACGCGCCCATCCAGAGGTTTTCCGCAACGCTCATGTCAGGAAAAATCCGTCGTCCCTCCGGCACCTGCGTAATGCCTGCCTTGACGATATCGCGGGCATTTTTCTTCATTATGGACTGGCCGAGAAATTCAATCTCGCTGCCGCTTTTTTTCAGCAGTCCGCTGATCGCATGAAGCAGCGTTGTCTTGCCCGCGCCGTTCGCGCCGATCAAGGCCACGATTTCCTTTTCCTTCACTTCCAGGGAAACACCCTTCAAAGCTTGAATTACGCCGTAATGAACACTTAAATCCGTAATTTTCAGCATCTTAATCCTCCCCCAGATACGCTTCGATAACACGGCGGTTGTTTTTGATCGCTTCCGGCGTCCCGTGAGCGATACACTTGCCGTAATCCAGTACGTAAATCCGTTCGCAGATCTTCATGACCAGCGACATATCATGTTCGATCAGCACGATCGTTAAATTGAATTGTTCTTTGATCTGATGGATCAGCTCTGTCAGTTCCGTGGTTTCCTGCGGATTCATTCCCGCGGCGGGTTCATCGAGGAACAGAATCTTCGGCTTCGCCGCCAGCGCCCGGGCGATCTCCAGCTTACGCTGCTGCCCATACGGAAGATTCTTCGCCAGCGTCGTCTGTTTCTCCGCCAGCCCGACGACCTCCAGCAGCTTCACCGCTTCTTCCAGCACGCGTTGTTCCTCGCGGTAATACGAAGGCAGCCGCAGAATCGCTGCCAGCGTAGAATAGTTCACTGATTTGTTCATCGCCAGCTTGACATTGTCCAGCACGGTCATGTTTTTAAACAGCCGGATATTCTGAAACGTCCGCGCCAGGCCTAAGCCGGTGATCACATACGGCTTTAATCCGCCGATGCTTTTCATCGTCCCGTCGACATTCAGTTCGATTTTTCCCTCGCTGGGATCATAAACCCCGGTCAGCAGGTTGAACAGCGTCGTCTTGCCCGCGCCGTTAGGCCCGATTAGTCCGATCAGCTCGCGCTCCCCGATTTCCAGGTTGACATTGGACACCGCGGCCAGACCGCCGAAGTTTTTCGTCAGACCGCTGACTTTTAAGACCGTCATCCGCGCGCCTCCTTTCGTTTCCCAAACCGCTCAAACAGGCTGGAGAACGTGAATTCCTTTGTGCCTAACAAACCGCTTGGGCGGAAGATCATGATGCCGACTAACATTAAGCCGTACAGGATCATCCGGATATCGGAGAACTGCTGCAAAACAGTGTTCAGCACGCCGATCACACCGGCCGCGATAAACGAACCGGTAAAGCTGCCCATGCCGCCGAAGACGACGAGCACAAGAATATCAATTGATTTGTTGAAGGTGAACATCTCCGGTTTGATGACGTAAAACGCCCCGGCATACAGTGCCCCAGCCACACTGGCGATCATTGCGCCCAAGACAAACGCCATGATTTTATACTTCGTCGTATTGATGCCCATCGCTTCCGCCGCGATTTCATCCTCACGCACGGAAATGCACGCGCGGCCCTGGGCGGACCGGCAGAAGTTCAGGATGATGATCGTGCAGATCACGACGGCCGCAAAAATAACCTGCCAGCCGATCAATTTCGGCAGGATCAGCCCCGCCGCACCGTTGGTAATTTTCATATTTAAGATAATGATGCGGATGATTTCACCGAAGCCCAGCGTCGCGATCGCCAGATAATCCCCGCGCAGGCGCAGCGTCGGAATCGCGACGATTAACGCCACCGCCCCGCTAATCACAATGCCGATCAGCATACCGAGCAGAATCCCGCCCAGACTGGCCGAGAACTGCTTGACCGCGACACCGGCGCAGTACGCGCCGATGATCATAAATCCGGCATGACCGAGCGAGAACTGGCCGGTAACGCCGATGATCAGGTTCAGACTGATCGCCAGAATGATATTGATGCCGATCGTCATCAGTACGGTCAGGTAAACGTTATTGATCACTCCGGCGCTGATTAACAATGAGATTAAGCCGTAGCTGCCCGCAATCAGAACGAGCCAGCAGGCATTCTTTTTATTCAACAGGTTCTTCATGCGCTTACACCTTTTCCTTTACATTTTTACCGAGCAGTCCGGCCGGTTTGACGACCAGAATGATGATCAGGATGATGTAAACGACGGCATCCTTATATAAAGAACTGCCGTAGCCGCTGACCAGCGTTTCGACGATGCCAATGAAGAAGCCGCCGAACATCGCGCCGGGAATGATGCCGATCCCGCCGAAAACCGCGGCGATGAACGCCTTGACGCCCGGAAGCATGCCCATCAGCGGATTAATGGAATTATAATACAGACCGACCAGCACGCCCGCTGCTCCGGCTAACGCCGAACCGATCGCAAACGTATAGGAAATCGTCATATCGACGTTGACACCCATCAGCCGCGCCGCGTCCGCATCCACTGAAACTGCGCGCATCGCCCGGCCGACCTTCGTCTTACGCACGATGAACTGAAGCAGAAGCATCAAGCCGATTGTGATCGCGAAGATCGCGATCTGCTGAGTCGTGATCATCACGCCGCCGATCATGATCTTTTGGTTTGCCAGCACCTGCGGGAAGGTTTTGACACCAGTGCCCATGACCTTCTGCGTGCTTGCCTCGAGAAAATAGCTGACGCCGATCGCCGTGATCAGCGCTGTAATCCGCGTCGCGTTGCGCAGCGGCTTGTACGCAATCCGCTCAATGATCACGCCGATCAAAGCGCAGATCCCCATCGCCGCCGCCAGCGCCGGGAAAAAGCCCATGCCTAACTGCGCCGTGCAGATAAATCCGATATACGCCCCCAGCATATAAATATCCCCATGGGCAAAGTTGATCAATTTAATGATGCCGTACACCATCGTGTACCCCAACGCGATCAGGGCATAGATGCTGCCCAGCGACAGCCCGTTGATCAGCTGCTGCAAAAACTGGGTCATAGTCCTCTCCTCCTCTTCTCAATGGGAAAAAATAGGAGAACTGCTTCCCCTATTTCTATCCGTTGTTGGGCTTTGCCCGTTAATCTAACTTCGGCGTAACCGCGACTGCGTCTGTCTGAACGCCATCGACCAGATTAACGACCAATACCGGTTTGATCGGCGTGTGCGTCGCGTCAAACGTGAACGCGCCGGTGACGCCGTCAAAGCTGATCTTCGTCAGCGCCGCCTGGACTGCCGGTCCGTCGGAGGATCCTGCTTCTTCAATGGCCTGAATCAAAACATTCGTCGCATCGTAAGCCAGCGCCGAGAACATATTCGGTTCTTCGTTGTATTCTGCTTTATAAGCGTCGATAAACGCCTGAAGCTTGTCCGAAGCGCCGACTGTCGTGTAGGCGGTCGTGAAATAAACGTCGTTCAGGTTCGCCGCGCCGCCCAGTTCGACCAGCGTTGTTGAATCAAAACCGTCAGAGCCGACAACCGTCTGGTTCAGCCCCATTTCCCGCGCCTGCTTGATGATCAGGCCCGCTTCATTGTAATACCCTGGAATATACAGGACGTCGAAGTCCATTCCCTTGATCTTGGTCAGGACAGAGGAGAAATCCGTATCCTTGCTGACATAGTTTTCCTTGCCGACGATCGTTCCGCCCAGCTTGGTAAACTGTTTTTCAAAAGCTTCCGTCAATCCCTTGGCATAATCGGTTGTGGAATCGCCGTAAATGACAGCTTTGGTCTTGCCCAGCGTATCATAAGCATACTGCGCCATCGCCGCGCCCTGATAGGAATCTTCAAAGCAGACGCGGTAAACATAATCGTAAGCTGCGCTGGACGCATCGTCCGGATTGGTCAGCGTAACGTTGTTCTGCGTCGCAGACGGGGAAAGCACCGGAATCTTCGCATCGTTTAAAATCTGATAGGAAGCCGCACTTGCACCGGAGGTCGCCGGGCCGACAACACCCGCTACACCGTCGGAAGCCAGCTGCGCTGCTAAGGTAACCGCTTCTGTAGAATCTGATTTGTTATCATATTTGACATAGCCATATTTTTCACTGCCGGCTGCTGCGTTGGCCTGCTTAATCGCCAATAATGAGCCGTTCAGTTCCGCCTTGCCATAATCTGCCACGCCTCCGGTCAGCTCGTAGTGCAGACCAATCTTCACAGCCCCCGCTGCGTCTGTGCCTGAACCCCCCGCTTCCGGTGTTGCCGTACCGCTGTTTCCGGATCCGGAATTCCCGCATCCAGCCATGGAAACCGCCATCATCAAGGCCGCGGCGCCCATGAATACTTTCTTCATTGTGTTCATCATTTCATCTCCCGTTTCTTTCTAAAACCGCTTGGTAAAAGGTTATAGTGTTTTTATTATAGCGCTGGCGTTTTCTGATTACAACCTATTTTTTCATTTTTACAATCATTTTTCATGAAACAATTTACAATTTTGTTAAGACTTTGAATCTTTTTTCTTTTCTTCTTCCAGCTTTTGCAATATCACTTATAATGAAAGAAACAGAAGGAGTGAGCTTCAATGACACAGGATGTTCAATGGATAAGGAAGGCGCTAATCCAGCGGAAAGAATACGATGCGTTACAAAAAGAAATTGAAACTTTGCGGATTGAACTGTTGGCCGCCGACTACGAAGCAGAGCACGCTTCCGGCTGGTTCACGGCGAAAAAGAAACAGGCTCTGATTGAGAAACGGGATATTCTCCAGGCTCGTCTGTCTCCCTTGGAGAAGAATCTCCAAGGTTTATCCCCCGCTTCACTGCGCAGCCTTGCCGATCAATCTCAACAATTGAACAATAAACACCCCTCCGCGGCTTCCGAAAGGCTGGTGGAAATTCTCAATTTCGCTGTCCGGACCGAGCTTTATTTCACAGCATTAACCGAACTGGACAGTGCGCTGAACGAATGCTTTGTGGAACAGATCAACGTCCATGATCAAGCCGCCATCACGAATAAAACGATTAATTTGTCGCCTGTACTGCCGCTTCTGCCTGCTTTTCTTGATCATGACGCGTGCTACCGGAACCAGCTGCATGCGTTCAATCAAAAATCATTCCTGTCTCAGCCGCTGCGTCTTCACCGGGTTGATTTCGCAAGGATCTCAGTGATGGATCGGCGAAGCGAGCTGCGTTTTCTCGGCAAGCAGTGCCAGCCTTTAAAAGCAGAACTCCAAACGATCCTGCGAAAGCTGGAAGATCGAGCGATCTGTTTAATTTCCGAACCAGCTGGTCCAAGAAAAGAAAATTAACAAACCTTTGCACTCATAAGGCTTGACCCCATCGTTTATCCAGCTTTTATCCATCCTTATATAATAGGTATCTTCCCTGGCTTTTTTGCCGCAAAGAATCAGAGAAATACTCCGCTTGCGGATTCCCCTTTTTCTCATTCGAATTTCCAAAGTATGTCCTGTCCTCTCTGCAAAGTCATTTTCCAGCGCTGGTCTCCACAATCTGTTCCGCACATTCTTGTCAAAAATCAGAAGTCTTGTTATAATATCAAGGCATGCGCGTGTGGCGAAATTGGTAGACGCACCAGACTTAGGAGCTAACGCATTTAGCACGTTTAGATTTAGGAACTACTGCATTAAGTTTCTCAATAAGCCTTATTTTATCGCAGATTCTGCTTATTGATCAATGATTAGCTTTAACCTCTTTTTTACCAATCAGGCTAATGTCTACTGGATTTGTCTACCAAAAATTAGGTGTTTTATTCAAATTGCGGGAGTGGCGGAATGGCAGACGCGCTGGTCTTAGGAGCTAATGCGTTTAGCACGTTTAGATTTAGGAACTACAGCGTTAAGTTTCTCAACAAGCCTTATTTTATCGCATATATTGCTTAGTGATCGGTAATTCGCTTTAACCTCTTTTTTATCAATCAGGCTAATGTCTACTGGATTTGTCTACCAAAAATTAGGTGTTTTATTCAAATTGCGGGAGTGGCGGAATGGCAGACGCGCTGGTCTTAGGAACCAGTTCTTATAGAGTGAGGGTTCGACCCCCTTCTCCCGCACCATATAAATTTCATAAAACTTTGTTTTCGAACAGAGCTTTTTTTGTTTTATAATAGATAATATTTAGTTATTTATATATCTGATATTTATTTTAAAAACATTTCTGACATTAATTCACCCGTTTTTATTTTTTGTTTATAACTATAATGCCCATATATATCTACTGTTGTAGATATATTAGAGTGTCCCAACCACTCTTGAACATCTCTAATATCATTACCTTTCATAAGTAATAAAGTAGCACAAGTATGCCCTTACGGTATAATTACGACAAACCGGAAAAGCCCCGTACATCAAGGGTTTTCGGTTATCTGGCAAGGTTTTTCATCCTTTTCCAAACCGAAAAATCGAGCCGCGAAGTAGTTATATCGTAGGGGGTGTTATAGTAACGACAAAAACTAAATACTGTTTGGGCGGGCTGTCAGTCCGTCCAAGAAATCAGGACATTTCCTCTGAAAAGAAGAAATGTCCTTTTTTTGTACCCAAAATCAGATGCCGACAGGAGGAACACAATGCCTGAAAAAGCAGCGCAGAAAGAACCGGGCAAAAAGCCCGTGCCATCCAAAAAGCCGAAACCGCAGCAGGAAGTAGTCGTCCAAATCCCACTCTCCGAACTGCACCCGTTCCCGGATCACCCCTTTCAGGTGCGGGAGGATGCGTCCATGCAGGAAACCGCCGAAAGTGTTAAGGAATACGGCGTCCTCGTCCCCGCGCTGGCGCGGCCACGGGAGGACGGCGGTTATGAGCTGATCGCAGGCCACCGACGCAAACACGCCTGCGAGCTGGCAGGACTGGCCACCATGCCCGTCATTGTCCGCGACATTGACCGGGACACTGCCACCATCATCATGGTGGACAGCAACCTCCAGCGCGAGAATATTCTTCCATCCGAACGCGCCAAAGCCTACAAGATGAAGATGGAGGCCATCAAGCGGCAGGGCGCACGGACGGATCTGACTTCGCCGAAAATTTCGGCGAAGTTCCGCAGCGATGATGAAGTTGGTCAGGATGCCGGTGTGAGCGGCGATACCATCCGCAACTACATCGCCCTGACGCAGTTAGTCCCGGAGCTTCAGCAAATGGTGGACGAAAAGAAAATCGCCCTCAGTCCCGCTTATCAGATCGCGGCGCTGACACCCAAGGAGCAGGGGCTGCTTCTGGAAACCATCGACAGCGAACAGGCCACGCCCTCGCTCTCGCAGGCGCAGCGAATGAAAAAGCTCAGTCAGAGCGGCGAGCTGAACGAGGACACTATGCTCGCCATTATGATGGAGCAGAAGAAACCGGAGAAGAACGACATCACCCTTTCCGGTGAAAAGCTCCGCAAATATTTCCCGCGTTCCTATACCCCGTTCCAGATCGAGAACACCATCTTCAAATTACTGGACGCATGGCAGAAAAAGCGCCAGCGCGACCAGAGCCGTTGAGCGGACAAGCAGTTTGTTTGTCCGCTATATTTCTATGCTTCGCATAGAAATACGGCCATGTGCTGTCTCCGACAGCACGGCCATGAAATCTAAGCGCATCGCCGCAGAGCGGCGATATGCGCAAACCATCATGCTGAGGCATGATGGTTATGCCAAAAGGAGGACGCCATGTATATCAACACATTCAAATACACCCCCAAGGATGTAAGCTGCCAGCTTTGCACCGAATATGTGAAAAAGCTGGGCTGTACCGCCCTGCGCTGCCCGTGGCTGGCCGAGCGCATTGAGGCCGGTGTGGTCGGCTACCGCGAGGCAGTCTTAGAGACATTTCCCCATGAACGCCGCCTGTTCCAGCGCCTGAACCTGCTGATCAAGCACTATCACGGAAGCCTTTGGAGCAACGAGCAGCATGAGCGCAGGATGCAGTATCAATGCGCCGTGCAGGGCTACCGCCGCCGCAGGGATACCAACGCCTATTATGCGGCCATGTACCTGCTGACCTCTAACGACGACATTTACCGCCGCACGGCAAATTGCTTCTGCAAGGACGGGATTGAGTTCGGCTATGCGGTTCTGAAAAACACTTCGCCGCACAACTACGCGCTGTTCATGGCTGCGCGTGACCTCTGCGACAAGACGGAGGCTGTCACGATGGCGGACTTGGCGGAACCGGAGGTGATCGACCCGGAGGCGCTGCGCCTGATCGTCAACGCCACTCTGATCGCCCGCTACGGGCTTGCCGCCTTTCAGATCAGAGCGCGAGGTGCCGAATATGAACGCTGATGATTTTGTCGGCGGTCACAGTATCCTTGCGCTGGAGCGCTTTATGGACGAAACCCGCCACATGATTATTTTCGATGTCCTGTCGTGGAAATCCCCCGTAGGCGAAAAGGGCGAACGGCTGCGACTGTTCCTCTCCGACGTGGGATACGCCAAGGCGCAGGCATCTGAGAGGCGCGGAGAAATCAAAATCCGCAAACACGCCGCCGTCATTGAGGGGCATATCCTCCCTGACCGGAAAAAGCGGCGTCACTAAAATGATTGGAGGAATTACCATGAGCAGAGTAACAGAGCTGGAAAAAGCGCTGACCACGCTGTTCCGCAAGGGTACGGAGGTCGGCTACACAGAAACGGAGATCGACGAGTTTCTGGAAAACATTGACTATCATGCCCTGCTGCAAGCCGTTTGGAACAAGGCCGAAACGGTCTATGCCTATCGCGCAGACGGCAAGAATGCGCTGAGCTTGGACTATCGCAGCGCGGAGCTGTTCAAGCAGCGTGCGACGCTTCTCTATGAGGACGTAGGCGACAGCTATATCGGCGCGGTGTTTGCCGCCCGGTCGATGGAGCTGTGGCTGCTGGAGGATATGGGCTTTGCCGTCGTTGCCAAATTCAGCGTGAACGCCGGAGAAGGCGAATACGTCACCGAGTATCGCGTCTACAAGGGCAGCGATTGGGCAGACAGCGAGATTTCTCTGGATTTGGAGGACTTGGTGGCCGAGCTTGCCGCCCTGTGCGATCCCTACTACGAACACGGGCAGCCCATCTATGAGCTGTGATGTGGGAAAGGAGTGGAAACGAAGCGGCTTCCCCATGCGGGAAACCATTCAGAACGCAAACGGCAAGCAGTTTCACGCCGTCAGCCTGTCCGGTGGCAAGGACAGTACCGCCATGCTGCTTTTGATGATCGAACGGGATATGCCCATCGACATGGTGCTGTCAGCGGACACCGGCATGGAGTTCCCGGAAATGTACGAACACCTTGCCAAACTGGACGAGCATCTTTTCCGGGAGCGCGGCATCCATATTACCACGCTGCGGCATCCCAAGGGCTTTGAATACCTGATGTTCGACGAACCCAAGCAGAAGCCCCGCAGTCTGGAAAACCGTGCAAAGCTGGGCATCCCGCCCTACGGCAACGGCTGGCCGGGAATCCGCGTCCGCTGGTGTACCGGGCAGCTCAAAACGCACCTCATCACCAAGGAGGTCAACCGGTTCAAAGGCGAGCTGGGCGCGATCCACTATGTCGGTATCGCCGCCGATGAAGCGTGGCGCTGCAAGGATGAGCGGTATCCCCTCGTGGAATGGGGCATCACGGAGGCGCAGGCGCTCCAAGCCTGTTACGACCGTGGCTTTGACTTCGGCGGACTGTATGAGATTTACCACCGTGCGTCCTGCTGGTGCTGCCCGTTCCAGCGTATCGACGAGCTGCGGAAGCTGCGAAAGCATCACCCGGAGCTGTGGGAAAAGCTGATGGAGCTGGATCGCCGTGCGCTGGCGCAGTTCGGCACCGGCCCGCTGGGACAGTTCAAGCAGAACTGGAGCGTGGAGCGGCTGGATACGCGGTTTGCCGAGGAGGACGGCAAAACAGGTTGACTGCCCTGCGGAAAGGATTGAAGCAATATGGCTGTATTTCGCGTTGAACGGACGCGGGATTACACGGTGATGTGCAACCATCACCTGAAAGACAGCAATCTTTCCCTGAAAGCCAAGGGGCTGCTCTCCATGATGCTCTCCCTCCCCGACGAGTGGAATTACACCACGCGGGGGCTGGCTGCGATCTGCAAGGAGGGCGTGGACGCCATCGGGAAAACGCTCAAGGAGCTGGAGCTGGCGGGCTACATCATCCGCCGTCAGCTTCGCGGCAAGGACGGGCGCATTTCCGACACGGAGTACACCATCTTCGAGAAGCCCCGAAAGCCTTCTCCACCGGATACGACTTTACCAGATACGGAAAACCCGTATCTGGATAACCCGGATACGGAGGCACCGGATACGGATAATCCCGCGCAATTAAATACTAAGAAATCTAATACTCAAAAATCAAATACTGATCTATCAAGCACTCATTCATTCTTTCTGCCTGCGGCGGACGGAATGACGGACGGATTTGAGAAAAAAGCGGAGATCAGAGAGCAAATCGAATACGACATTCTCTGTCAGCAGTATGACCGGATGCAGCTTGATGAGCTGGTGGAGATTATGCTGGAGGTTGCTATGAACCGCAGCCCCACGGTCAAGATCGGGCGGGATGCGGAGTATCCCACCGGCTTCGTGCAACAGCGCTTTGAAAAGATCACCTCCATGCACATCGAAAAGGTCATGGACGGTATCCGCGAGAACACCACCCGCGTCTGGAACACGAAAGCCTATCTTATGGCGGCGCTGTTCAATTCCGTTTCCACCATCGACAACCACTACGCCATGCTGGTCAATCACGATTTTCACGGCGGCCCCTAAAGGCCGTCTTTTTTCATGCCCGATTCCGGGAGAAAGGATTTGATACCGATGAAACGTCCCCTTGCCTACATCACCGCTCCGTGGAGCGAGAATGAGTTTGAGAACACCGAAAACGCCGCCAAGTATTGCAGGGCGGTCTATGATGCGGGCTTTTCGCCCGTCTGCCCCACGCTGTTTCTGCCGCTGTTCCTGCGCGATGAGATTCCGCAGGAGCACAAGGACTGCATCGACATGGCGCGGGAGTATCTGCGCCGCGCTCGTGTGCTGGTGGTTTGCGGCAGCACCGTGGATGAAAGTGTGAAAAACGACATCGCCGTGGCCGAGCGCCTGCGGATCACCGCCACCACGCTGGACGGCATCCTGACCGTCAAGGGACAGGGGCGCAGAAATGAATGAGCATCTTCTGCACCGGCTGGTGGTACCGCCTTAGTGTCCCGGCATTCTCCCTGCAAATCGGAGGAAAGGAGCGTGATAAGTCATGCAGGAAGAAGTTGAACAGAGAATCGTATCCCTGATGATCTCCTGCGGAAAGCTGGGCGAACAGGAATTCCGCAAAGCCGTTGCCAAGCTGCTGGAGCAGCTGAAAAACGGCCATCAGAAGCATCAGTACAGCAAGGCCAATCCCCACGGAAAAATGACCGTCAAGCAGCTTGCCGCCAAGGATAAGGGATTGCAGAGCATCGAAGTCACCGATCAGAATATCGGCTCATTCAACCGGATCGCCCGGAAGTATGGCATTGACTTCGCTCCATTCAAGGTCAAGGGCGAAAAGCGGTACATGGTGTTCTTCAAAGCACCGGACGCCGACGCCATGACCGCCGCGTTCAAGGAATATACCGCCAAGCAGGTCAGGAAAGCAGAACGCCCCTCGATGCTGGAAAAGCTGCAACACTTCAAATCGCTCATTCAGGCGGCTGTGGTGGACAGGACAAAGCGGAAGGAGTTGGAACGATGAAGCAAGTCAACGTCAAAAAGCTCATCCTTCCCAACATCCCGTATGTGTTCATCGCACTGCTGGCCACCAAGGTCAGCGAGGCGGTGCGGCTGGCTCCCGGTTCGGACGCTTCCACGAAGCTGCTGAACATTATGACCGGCCTGAACACGGCGTTCCACTCCCTTGTCCCCAGCTTTCATCCCATTGACCTGTGCGTGGGCGCTGCCGCCGCCATCGCCATTCGGCTGGCGGTCTATATCAAGGGCAAAAACGCAAAGAAATTCCGCAAAAATCTGGAGTACGGTAGCGCCCGTTGGGGAACCGCCGAGGACATCAAGCCCTACGTCGATCCCGCGTTTGAGAACAACATCATTCTCACGCAGACGGAGCAGCTGACGATGAACAGCCGCCCCAAAGACCCGAAAACGGCGCGGAACAAAAATGTCCTGATCGTCGGCGGCAGCGGTTCGGGCAAGACCCGCTTTTGGTTGAAGCCCAATCTGCTCCAATGCACATCAAAAACCTATCCCACCAGCTTCGTCGTCACCGATCCCAAAGGGGACATCGTGGTTTCCTGCGGCCATGCGCTGCAAAAGAACGGGTATCAGATCAAGATTCTCAATTCCCTGAACTTCAAGAAATCCATGCACTACAACCCGTTCGCCTACATCCACTCGGAAAAGGACATTTTGAAGCTGGTCACGACGCTGATCGCCAACACCAAGGGCGAGGGTAAAGCCGGTGACGATTTCTGGGTGAAAGCGGAAACGCTGCTCTACACCGCCCTTATCGGGTACATCCACTATGAAGCGCCGGTGGAGGAACAGAATTTCTCTACGCTCATTGAGTTTATCAATGCGATGGAGGTGCGTGAGGACGATGAGGACTTCAAAAATCCGGTGGACTTGATGTTCGACGAGCTGAAAAAGTGCAAGCCAGACCACTTCGCCGTCCGCCAATATGCCAAATTCAAGCTAAGTGCCGGCAAGACCGCGAAAAGCATACTTATTTCCTGCGGCGCACGGCTTGCGCCCTTTGACATTCAGGAGCTTCGGGAACTGACGGCCTATGACGAGCTGCAACTGGACACGCTGGGCGACCGGAAAACCGCCCTGTTCATCATCATGTCCGATACGGACGATACCTTTAACTTTCTCATTTCCATGTGCTATACCCAGCTTTTCAATCTGCTTTGCGAAAAGGCAGATGATGTGTACGGCGGGCGCTTGCCGGTTCACGTCCGCTGCCTGATCGACGAGGCCGCAAATATCGGCCAGATACCGCGACTTGAAAAGCTGGTTGCGACGATCCGTTCCAGAGAAATCTCCTGCTGCCTTGTCTTACAGGCACAGAGCCAGCTTAAAGCCCTGTATAAAGACAGCGCGGATACGATTGTCGGCAACATGGACTGCTCCATCTTTCTGGGCGGAAAGGAACCCGGTACGCTGAAAGAGCTGGCGGCGGCGCTGGGCAAGGAAACCATCGACAGCTTTAACACCGGTGAGAGCCGTGGCCGCGAGGTTTCCCATTCGCTGAACTATCAGAAATTGGGCAAGGAGCTGATGAGCGTGGATGAGCTTGCCGTGCTGGATGGCGGCAAGTGTATCTTGCAGCTTCGCGGCGTCCGCCCGTTTCTGTCCAACAAATATGATCTCACAAAGCATCCCCTCTACCGCTACACAGCGGATTATGACAAGAAATACGCCTTTGACATAGAGCGTTTTCTGTCCCATCGCCTCAAGCTCAAGCCGGATGATGCAGTTGAGGTGTATCAGGCAGACCTTTCCGGTGAACCTGTCGCCTGACGGCGGCAGCCTAATTTGACAACGGCTCGATGAAACTTCGTGGAAGAAATGTACCCTCCAAAATCTAAAACATATTTTTCGGAGGTACTATTTATGGCTTTCTTTAATTCTGCTGTTGGTGTTCTTCAGACCCTCGTTGTGGCACTGGGCGCTGGCCTCGGCATCTGGGGCGCGATCAATCTGCTGGAGGGCTACGGCAACGACAACCGTGCGATGCGTTCCTGACTGAAAAGGTCAGGCACAGGTCGAAGGACGAATGAAGTCCAAAACCTTGGAGAACTGATATTTCGATGGATGAAATGAGGGGGTAACGCCCCGAAGCGTCCACACTAATACTCCGACTGGCATAGGTGCGCAACCGCCGATTGTCAGAAGCTCGGTGAAGTCGGCAGAGAGATGCCGTAGTTTTGGCTGCAAGGCTGAAATCGAAAGCTGTCCAGAGGTGGATAGCGCATCCTATATGCCGGGTGTCAGCCGCACATGGTTAGTATGTATGGAAATACTGACGAACTTCTGAATGTACAAGTCTAAACGTTGATACCATCGAAACGGTGGTACTCCTTATACGGAGGTATTCGTGGACAAGTAAAAATGGTTGTTATGAAAGTCCATGTGCCGTTACAGGCGGCACGATTCGTAAAGAATTGAATACAGGCTTAGAGGAAGAACCTAAATGCGGCCCATGATAGAAATATCGGAACGCAGGAAGCTGAAAACATTTAGCCTGTTGCAAGGCTGCGAGATGGTGGATGGGAATACCTTCGTGAGAAGGCAATAACCATTCTTTATTTCAGTGAAAGTAGTGGCGTAGTACCTATGAAGCCGTGAAAAAGTAAACGGTGGAGGAAAGGCCACAAGTCGAATTTGGCAAAAGAAGCACACACAAAGTGTCGCAAGCCCTGTATGACCAAATTCGATGGAACGCCGTGTGCGGTGAAAGCTGCACGCACGGTGTGGAGCCGGGGAAAAGCTGGAGATCATATCAAATGCTTACCTATGGCTATCTGGTGCTAAATCTCAGGGCATGAAGCAGTTTATGGCTAATTAGAGGGAACAAAAAACGAAAGGAAAAGCACAATCCAGACGGTATCAGCGGCAGGCTACAAGAATAAATTGTGATTTCACAAGATAGGTGCTATAATGAGAGAAAAGTTCCTGCCGGGGCAGTCGCCCCGGTGGTATGGATAGAAAGGCAGGAAAACAATATGCACATCAGTTATAAACCACTCTGGCACACACTGTTAGAGCGTGATATGAGAAAAGAGGATTTAAGGCTTGCCGCTGGTATGACAACGAATATGATTGCCAACATGAGCAAAGAGGGAAAGCACATCAGCATGGATACATTAGCCCGTATCTGCGAAACTCTGAACTGTGAGATTACCGATGTGATTGAGTTAGTACCAGACGAGCCTGCTTCCACAGGAGGTAAGGAACATGAGCGAATTGAAACCAAGAATAACGGAAAACGGAATTGATTATATCCTTGTCGGAGATTACTACATCCCGGATTTGAAACTGCCGGAGGAACACCGCCCCATCGGAAAGTATGGACGGATGCACCGGGAATATTTAAGAGAAGTCCACCCAGCCAGATTGAACACATTGATACTGACCGGGGAATTGTGGACATATCTTGCAGACCTGAATGAACAGGCACAGGAACGGTTAGACACCATCATGGAGCAGATGAAAACTGCCGAGGGTGTGACAGAGGAATTAAAGCGTACCTGTCAAATGGAATGGGTGCGGCGTTGCACTAACATTCACAACCGGGCAGAAGAAATTGTTTTGCATGAGATGATTTATTCATAACGGTATGGTAGAATGATTAT
>ERZ1106981.170-NODE-170-length-56573-cov-43.396422_pt1 | contig 56573 bp, 39 predicted proteins | sample MGYA00403692_ERZ1106981 | MGnify/ENA primary metagenome ERZ1106981 (study PRJEB35170, sample SAMEA104062431) | human gut metagenome | biome: human gut; feature: human-associated habitat; material: faeces | place: Denmark | collected 2012-06-22 ... | reverse complement strand
TCTGACTGAGAGTTTACTCACTTAGCCGCGTGTCCACTATTGCTGGGTAAGATCAGTTTTCGGGATGGCAACACCAGCCTATCTTGCGCGAAAGGAACTCAAGAAGGCATATTACAACCGTGAATATGGGCCATATGGATGGTGGCACTGGGACGCTATGGAGAAGACAGATTACCAGGAGCTTCCACCGTTCCCGGAAGCGAAAAGATACAATCCATCCAAAACCTAACCTTTGATGGGGTTAAAATGGCGTTGTAGTCCACGAACGGATGAAACCTGTCGTGAGCTGCTGGCTCTGCTCACCCCGTTTAATATCGGCATGATAACGAGCGACGACTGGGGAAGTTATGCCAGAGAAGTCGCGAAGGAAAAGCATCTGACCGGCAAACTATTCACTCAGCGCATTGAGCGTAACAATCTGACGCTGAGAACCCGCATCAAGCGTCTGGCCCGCAAAACAATCTGCTTTTCACGCTCAATTGAGCTACATGAAAAGGTTATCGGGGCCTTCATTGAAAAATACATGTTCTACTAATTGGAAGCATCACCGGATTAACTTGTTGAAGTTTCAATAAAATAATGATAAATAAAAAAGAGTGGCAATAATAATGGATTTTAATTATGGAATGGAGATTTTTAGGCTCTATATCAGAGGCTAGGAAATCAGGCTGTAGCGGAGTTTATCTTATTGTCCATAAAGGACTTTTCAATCGTGTGGTTTACGTTGGGGTAAGTTGTAATGTAGGAAGAAGGATAAGCGAACATTACGATGGTTACCTGAGAGGAAATCGAACAATTTACGACGCGGGTCACGATGACGACGTGTATCGCTTCATGTCGGTTTATAAAATTCATAACCACACAAAATACTATCAAGCCTTAGCGAAGGATTATAAGATATGGGCATCTACAACGTTAAATTCTGATTTGCCGAAAAACATGCTAGCAAAAAGCCAAACATTTGATGCTGACTGGCAGAGTATTGCATTAGAAAAATATATTCCTCAACTGGTAGTATGGGCCCTTCCAATGGCAAGTTACTGTTATTCAAATGCAAGCAGGATTGAAAGTGTAATCCAATCAAAGCTCATTAAATCTTTTGATTTGAGAGGTTTTTTTAATTTAAAACAACTAAGTATATTGGGTAAGATTGAATATCCATATATGGAGAGGGTCAAGATTTCTATTATTGATACGCCTGATTTAGACCCGGCATCCCAACTTATTTTTAGCAATCTGTATAATAAAAAAATAGATAACAATTTCTGTAAAGAGTTCCGTTCACAGTTTAAAAGCGAGATTTTTCAGAGGGAAAGTGAAACTCTGAGAAAACGAACTGACAGGGAGCATAAGGTCTCTCTTTATGAGAATTTTGGGAAGCCCTGGACTTTAAAGGAAATGGAAAAACTTAGAGTCATGCTTGTCGATTTTGATTTGTCCCCGACAGAAATATCTGAGTATCTAGGAAGAGAGCCTCGCTCTATCTCAAAAAAAATAAGCGAAAATGATAAAGTTACTAATTATAAGTGGAGAGAGAGCGTCGGCTGGTTGTGACGTTACGTTTTGATTTGTATTAGCTCAGACTTGATCTGACAGTTTTCACTGGCAGCACACAATCAAATCTGACAGTCTGCTTTGAGCGAAAAGCGGACAGGAACATTCTGGTTAATAGATATCAATGCTAACAAAAAAGCTCCCGATGGAGATTTTGAAACCGCTTCCACATAATGAAATAAAAGGATTTATTTCTGGTCATGCCCACACATTGACCACGTCGAAGTAAGTAGCTCCGCTTCGCGGAGTTACTTAAGATAATTTCTATGTAGTTCCATGCTATGATTTAATTTTCAAGTTACAAAATCTAAATCTACAAATGTCCATTTGGGTGTAAAATTACACAATCCTATCTATACTAATACGAAATTCTTCAAAAACTCTTCCAAAGACTCGCCTGGATTATCGTTTTCTGATGAAATCATGCCTATTCTCCACTGTTCCAATATTTCCTCTTGAATTGGGTTTGGTCGTGGTAAGAAAATATAAGACTTTGGCTGTGCTTCTTCTAACTTTTGCTCTTTCCAAAGCTTGGACAATTTATAAAATAGTAGTCTGATATTAATATCTGACAGACTATACCCAATAAAAAGAACTGATTTCCCGAGAACATCAGATCTAAACTTTATATCCAATGGAGTTTCAAACTCTAACCGTTGAAAGTAACTTGTTTCATCTAATACAATTGAACTATCGTCATCAAAGTCTCCATGAAACTTGATTATTTGCGTCTTATTATTATCTATTTTTGCAATATCAGAAACTGATGATATTTTTATATGCTCTTTACCATAGTTTGATAAGGCAGTTTCAATCCATCGGTCGTAATTTGTAGTATATATAATAGGGAAATTAGCTTTAGCTATGTACTCGTGAACTTTAGACTTATTGATATCTATATCGCTAGAGTGCCACATTCTATCCATCCAGCTTCTAAGAGGCCCTATCTTGCCTTTTTTCAACTTGTAATACTCAGCTAACTCTAGTGCACTACCGAATGTACGATATATATCTGGATCATAACCTAACTCAGTTGCTATGTGATCAACCAATTGACTCCATGATGGCAAACCTAAGTTCATTGACACACCAGCACCAACAAAAAGGATAACATTTCCTTTTTTATAATCAGCAAGTAATTGCTCCATTATTTTCCTCCCTCTAATAGATATTCTTTAAATTTATCGAAAGCTTTTTTCCTCATAGATATTTCATTTTTCCTGTCCCCCATCTCAGCAAAAGTCTCACTTTCGCCATCAGGAATAAATATACAATCCCATTGAAAATCTCTAGGGCCTTTTGGCACAGGAGATATCGTACCTTGAGTTTCACCTTCGAAAATATAGATTTTCATCGAATCACAATAGCCGATTATTGTTTTAGCAACTAAACGAGGGTTTTCACTTGTTCCTAATAATTGTGAAAATTTATCAGCTTGAAGCTTATCCCAAAATATTTGCGTTAAGCCACCCGGGAAACCATTGAGGCTTTCTATATATAGTCCAGTATGTTCGACAAAGACCGGTCTTCCAACTAATTTAAATGCTTTTAATAATTTATCTTTAATTAACGCATGGACATTTTCAGTTTGAATTTCATCTATAGAGTGTTCAGATGCTAATACAACTACTCCTGTACCTGATAGAATTTCATTTATTTCTTTAATTTTATGTCTATTTCTGGTTATGAATCGAATGTTCATTTCACACCTTTAAGAAAGCTATATCGCTTTTGAGTTTCATACATATTATCCATGACTATAAAATTCTTGGTCTCTTGCATAAATGCGACATAATCTTCGCTCAAGCTTGATCTGTGAATAGCTGGATTATCTGAGCAAATCACAAACGGAATATTATGGTTAATCATTTCGCCAACTGGATGAGGATCGACATCAGAGACTGCACCTGTCAAACGATTACTAATTGGACAAACCTCAATGCAAATGTCCAGTTCTCTAATCAAATCCATTATCTCCGGAGATCTTATAACAGCAGTACCATGTCCGATACGATCAGCTCCATAACTAATTATGGCATTCCTTATGTTATCAGCATTTCCAGTCTCACCCGCATGAATTGTTATGCCTAGTCCATATTTGTCTTTAGCACTTCTAAATAAACTTGCAGTCTCAGGTGGTGGTGTTATATCTTCATTACCAGCCAAGTCCAAACCAATCACCCCTGCTGGACATCCTAGACTTTTGTAAGCACCAAGAAGAGAACGAAGATGTTCGGGAGCATATTCACCACGCGTAATAGTTAGAATAAGCCCGGCTTGAATGTTGAATTTTTTAGAAAAAAAGTCAATATCATCTAAAACCCACTTCAATGCTTCGGAAACAGAAATGTTATTAAGGAGTGCTATGTATATAATGCTATTTCTTAATTCAACAAACTTAATATTCTCAGCAATTAGATTTGAAAATGCACTCTCAATCATAATAGATAAATCAAAGCGACTTGCAGGAATGAGCCTTAAAAACTGCCATGGCTTTAAATAATCCACTAGTGATCTTGCTGGGTGTGTTACATTCAAGTCAGTATCTATATTAAAGTGTTCAGGCATTTCAATAATATTTTTTTCTAGCCCCCCCCTAATTACTTGAGTGCTTACCAATCCATTCAAATGAACATGTAATTCTCCTTTATCCATCATTCGAGCTTCGTAAAGATCCATTTTAATTACCTTATATATCCAAACTCTTAATTTTCTCTTTTTTACCATAGGATTAATCCAAAATAAAGACCTTGTTGACTAAACCCTCATGTACAAAATGCACACTTACTCAAAAGGATCTGGAGGCAATCTCGACCTCCATGATTTAGTTCCTAGGGATAAGCAGAAATCTAGCACTGGATTAAAATTTAAAAATAATAATCAATAGGTTATAATGGTTTTTATTCGCATCCATGGGATCTGCTGCTGCCCGCATGATGTTGGATGCGACGGCGCTGGCACGACCTCACCCGGTGAAACGATGAAACGCGAAAGGGTTGTTCTTCGGGAAGGTGCAGTTGGACTTTCAATCGATGCCGTTGCAAAAGAGGCTGGCGTCAGTAAGACAACGGTAATGTACGATCATAAGTCAAAGCAAGATTTGCTCAGCGATCTCATCAGTCGCCTTATGCCAGTAGAGGAGGAACGTGTTCAGCAAGCGATAGCAGAAAGTAATAATACCCCACATCCCGCACTCTATGGGCGAATTATTTCAGCCAGTAATGCTCTCAGTCATACTGAGAGAGCAGTAGTGCTGGCGGTCAGCGAATCGTTAACTAACGATACGAATATCAGGGACACCATGCGTTCCTGCACAAACAAAGATTTGGATGAGATAAAAGATTTGGATGAGATAAAAGATTTGGATGAGATAAAAAGAGGACCAAAACCAGACGTTGCCGTCCTGGTATATTTGGCGTTATCTGGTATCTACTGCCAAGAATATTTTGATTTTTACAAATGGTCTCCTGGCGAGCGAGATAAAATTATCGAAGGCATTCGCTGTTTGTATGAATCATACCCTTACAAGTCTGAATAAATAATGTCTCCGGGAATGACATTTCATGTGCGACTAATTCGCGATATTCCTATACGTAAAGGTCCGTTTTGGCACTAAGCAGACAGTCAGACGCAAATGTAACGTTTCTGAAGTAAGCGTAAATGTAAATCAGTACAAAAAAATTACTGAGGTTGAACTCCTCCAAAACGGAGGAGCTAAGCTTTAGAATTCACGCTACCTACTAATAAATGGCTAATTTGACGATAGTCTCATAAGCTATGATTTATTTTTACTTGCTATAAAATCTGCATACCACTGCATCATCTCCCTCCTCCCCTCCAGATATTGAGCATGGTTATACGTTCCACGAATTGAGTTTTTATCGACATGAGCCAGTTGTATCTCAATCCAGGCCGAATTAAATCCCTGCTCATGCAAAATGGTACTCATCGTGTGGCGGAATCCATGCCCCGTAACACGCCCAGCGTAGCCGATACGCCTGACCAACACAGTCAATGCCATATCACTCATCGGTTTCTTAGGATTATTACGTCCTGGGAACAGCAACGCTCCTGCTCCCGTCATGGGTTTAAGCTGATTAAGTAGGTCAATTGCCTGGCTTGATAACGGAACCAGATGAGGGCGGCGCATTTTCATGCGTTCTGCTGGTACATTCCAAACCTTTTTCTCAAAATCAAATTCCTGCCACTCCGCTTGCCTCAACTCCCCAGGCCTTACTCCGGTTAAAATAAGCAATTGCATCGCAATCTTAACAAGCACACTACCGGCATAGGTGTTCAGAGTCCGAAGAAACTCAGGCAATTCATCCTGGGTTAAAAAAGCATAGTGCTCTTTCTCATGAGGACTCACGGCGCTGGCTAAATCAGGTGCCGGATTGTACTCGGCCCTGCCAGTCACAACGGCATACTTCCAGACTTCTCCACAACGTTGACGAACCTTACGTACCTTCTCAGTTGCTCCTCGTGCCTCTATCTTTGAAAGAACAGCAAGCAACTCCATCGGCTTGATATCTTTGATTGGCCGGTGACCGATATAAGGGAATACATCCTTTTCAAAGGTTCTCAGCATTTCTTCGCGGTAGGAGACAGACCAGCGGTCATAGCGACGCTGATACCACTCCCGCGTGATAGCCTCAAAAGAGTTTTCTGCGTCTTGTTGACGACTAAGTTTCTCAATTTTTCGTTCAAGAGAAGGATCGTTACCTGCCGATAATGTCCTTTTAGCATCCTCACGCTTACTTCGGGCTTCCGCTAAAGAAACATCAGGGTAAACGCCAATAGCGAGCAGTTTCTCTTTACCTAGTGAACGGTATTTGAGACGCCAGTATCTTTTGCCGTTGGGATTAACCAGCAGGTAAAGACCACCACCATCAGCCAGTTTGTAGGGCTTCTCTTTGGGTTTTGCAGTTTCAACCTGACGAACTGTCAGCTTCATTGGGGGTACCTCTCAGCAGGGGGTACAATTATACCCCCATCCATACCCCCACATAGAGCTTGACCCTGGGGGAGTACAATTGAGTTCAATAGACTAATAGAATGCTATAACTGCTGATTTATCAAGGGAAAATTAAGTTGGGTAGACTTCAGGATACTTGAGTTTGGAGCGGGCGAAGGGAATCGAACCCTCGTATAGAGCTTGGGAAGCTCTCGTTCTACCATTGAACTACGCCCGCTTCGAGATGCGTAAGGCATTATAAACCTTACGCTCTCCTTAGCAAGTGCCGCGCTGCTGACTGCTGATTAATTCGCCATCAGCATTTTGGCTTGCTGCCCTGCGGCGGCAAGTAACGTAGCGGATCAATTGCCGTTGCACGGTAACGAATCTGGAAATGCAGGCGAACAGATGCCGCATCCGTGCTCCCCATAGTGGCGATTTTTTGCCCAGCCTTCACGCTTTGCCCATTATTTACCAGCATCGTGTCATTATGGGCGTAAGCCGTAATGTAATCTTCACTGTGTTTAATCATGATGAGATTACCGTAGCCACGCAGCTGGTTGCCCACATACACCACCTTTCCTGCACCCGCGGCGTAAATAGGTGTACCCCGTGGAGCTGAGATATCAATCCCTTTATTGCCGCCATCTGCTGTCGAATACGGCATGATAACTTTCCCTGTCGTTGGCCATAACCAACAACGTTGCCCTACTGGCGGCCAGGAAGATTTCGGTACCGCTGATGACGGTGTAACCGATGCGGTTTTGGTCGTTGATTTGGCGGTTGATTTACGTGTACTACTGCTACTTTTCGCCCCACCCAGTTTTAGTTTCTGACCAACTTCAATGGTGTAAGGGGGGGAAATGCCGTTCAGTCGCGCCAGTTCTTTTACGCTGGTTCCCGTGGTGCGCGAAATACGATATAGCGTATCCCCCCGTTTCACGGTGTAAACGGAGCCGGAATACGTTCCTGTATCGGATGATTTGCTACCCGAACAGCCCGCCAAAAGCAGTCCAACCGATAACAACATCACGATACCCAGAGATTTTTTATTCAGGCGTCCCGCACTCAAAATCTTTCCTCGCTTAAAAAACAAGACGCCTTATCATAGCAGCCAGCCTCTTGATACCCAATCTCTTGCTTCTGGAAAAACGTGGTAATAGAGAAAGAGGTTAATTTCATTTGGCAAAGGGAAGTATCATCAGCAAAATATTCGCTGTAGAGGTATCGAACTTCCTGACTTTTTACCCTATTTCCCATCCTGATGCGTAATAATCCCAATTTATCACATTGATTTTATCGCCACTCATATTGATACGTATCACTGCCCCTATTCAGAGTCCTGTTTCGTATCATATCTGTGTTTTTTTAACGTCATCACACTTCCTACCTCCCCTAACGCTTATCGTCGTTTCTGGCGTAAATCTTGCCTGCTTAGACTAAATCTTTGCCATAAGAACCAAATGTTCAAATCGAGGGGATTTCTATGGAAGCGCGGGAAGCAACCGCTACGGGTGAATCATGCATGCGCGTCGATGCCATTGCTAAGGTCACCGGGCGGGCACGATATACTGACGATTATGTTATGGCGGGCATGTGTTATGCGAAATATGTACGTAGCCCTATCGCACATGGTTATGCCGTAAGTATTAATGATGAACAAGCCAGAGGTTTGCCGGGCGTACTGGCGATTTTTACCTGGGAAGATGTGCCTGATATTCCATTTGCTACTGCTGGGCATGCCTGGACACTTGACGAAAACAAGCGCGATACCGCCGATCGCGCACTGCTAACTCGCCATATTCGTCATCATGGTGACGCCGTTGCCATCGTCGTGGCCCGCGATGAACTCACGGCAGAAAAAGCGGCGCAATTGGTCAGCATTGAGTGGCAAGAATTACCCGTTATCACCACGCCAGAAGCGGCGCTGGCAGAAGACGCTGCACCAATCCATAACGGTGGCAATTTACTGAAACAAAGCACGATGTCGACGGGTAATGTCCAACAAACAATCGATGCCGCCGACTACCAGGTACAGGGGCACTATCAGACCCCCGTTATTCAACATTGTCACATGGAAAGCGTAACATCGCTGGCGTGGATGGAGGATGACTCGCGAATTACCATCGTTTCCAGCACCCAGATCCCGCACATTGTTCGCCGCGTGGTTGGTCAGGCGCTGGATATTCCCTGGTCATGCGTACGAGTCATCAAACCGTTTGTCGGTGGCGGTTTTGGTAATAAACAGGATGTACTGGAAGAGCCAATGGCGGCATTCCTGACCAGCAAGCTTGGCGGCATTCCGGTGAAAGTTTCCCTTAGCCGTGAAGAGTGTTTCCTCGCAACCCGTACCCGCCACGCTTTTACCATTGACGGGCAAATGGGCGTGAACCGCGACGGAACATTGAAAGGTTATAGTCTGGATGTTCTGTCTAACACCGGCGCTTATGCATCTCACGGGCACTCCATCGCTTCTGCGGGGGGGAATAAAGTCGCTTACCTTTATCCTCGTTGTGCCTACGCTTACAGTTCAAAGACCTGCTATACCAACCTCCCCTCGGCTGGTGCGATGCGTGGTTATGGCGCGCCACAAGTCGTATTTGCCGTTGAGTCTATGCTTGATGACGCCGCGACAGCGTTAGGTATTGATCCTGTTGAAATTCGTTTACGCAACGCCGCCCGCGAAGGAGATGCTAATCCGCTCACGGGCAAACGTATTTACAGCGCAGGGTTGCCGGAGTGTCTTGAAAAAGGCCGGAAAATCTTTGAATGGGAAAAACGCCGTGCAGAATGCCAGAACCAGCAAGGCAATTTGCGCCGCGGCGTTGGCGTCGCCTGTTTTAGCTACACCTCTAACACCTGGCCTGTCGGCGTAGAAATAGCAGGCGCGCGCCTTCTGATGAATCAGGATGGAACCATCAACGTGCAAAGCGGCGCGACGGAAATCGGTCAGGGTGCCGACACCGTCTTCTCGCAAATGGTGGCAGAAACCGTGGGGGTTCCGGTCAGCGACGTTCGCGTTATTTCAACTCAAGATACCGACGTTACGCCGTTCGATCCCGGCGCATTTGCCTCACGCCAGAGCTATGTTGCCGCGCCTGCGCTGCGCAGTGCGGCACTATTATTAAAAGAGAAAATCATCGCTCACGCCGCAGTCATGCTACATCAGTCAGCGATGAATCTGACCCTGATAAAAGGCCATATCGTGCTGGTTGAACGACCGGAAGAGCCGTTAATGTCGTTAAAAGATTTGGCGATGGACGCTTTCTACCACCCTGAACGCGGCGGGCAGCTCTCTGCTGAAAGCTCCATCAAAACCACCACTAACCCACCGGCGTTTGGCTGTACCTTTGTTGATCTGACGGTCGATATTGCGCTGTGCAAAGTCACCATCAACCGCATCCTCAACGTTCATGATTCAGGGCATATTCTTAATCCACTGCTGGCAGAAGGTCAGGTACACGGCGGAATGGGAATGGGCATTGGCTGGGCGCTATTTGAAGAGATGATCATCGATGCTAAAAGCGGCGTGGTCCGTAACCCCAATCTGCTGGATTACAAAATGCCGACCATGCCGGATCTGCCACAACTGGAAAGCGCGTTCGTCGAAATCAATGAGCCGCAATCCGCATACGGACATAAGTCACTGGGTGAGCCACCAATAATTCCTGTTGCCGCTGCTATTCGTAACGCGGTGAAGATGGCTACCGGTGTTGCAATCAATACACTGCCGCTGACGCCAAAACGGTTATATGAAGAGTTCCATCTGGCAGGATTGATTTGAGGATAACATCATGTTTGATTTTGCTTCTTACCATCGCGCAGCAACCCTTGCCGATGCCATCAACCTGCTGGCTGACAACCCGCAGGCCAAACTGCTCGCCGGTGGCACTGACGTACTGATTCAGCTCCACCATCACAATGACCGTTATCGCCATATTGTTGATATTCATAATCTGGCGGAGCTGCGGGGAATTACGCTGGCGGAAGATGGCTCGCTACGTATCGGCTCTGCAACGACATTTACCCAGCTAATAGAAGATCCTATAACTCAACGTCATCTCCCGGCGTTATGTGCTGCGGCCACGTCCATTGCTGGACCGCAGATCCGTAACGTCGCTACCTACGGTGGAAATATTTGCAACGGTGCCACCAGCGCAGATTCTGCCACGCCAACGCTAATTTATGACGCGAAACTGGAGATCCACTCCCCGCGCGGTGTTCGTTTCGTCCCGATTAATGGCTTTCACACCGGGCCGGGCAAAGTGTCTCTTGAGCATGACGAAATCCTCGTCGCCTTTCATTTTCCGCCACAGCCGAAAGAACACGCGGGCAGCGCGCATTTTAAATATGCCATGCGCGACGCGATGGATATTTCAACGATTGGCTGCGCCGCACATTGCCGACTGGATAACGGCAATTTCAGCGAATTACGCCTGGCATTTGGTGTTGCCGCGCCAACGCCGATTCGCTGCCAACATGCCGAACAGACTGCACAAAATGCGCCATTAAACCTGCAAACGCTGGAAGCTATCAGCGAATCTGTCCTGCAAGATGTCGCCCCGCGTTCTTCATGGCGGGCCAGTAAAGAGTTTCGTCTGCATCTCATCCAGACGATGACCAAAAAAGTGATTAGCGAAGCCGTCGCCGCGGCGGGGGGAAAATTGCAATGAATCACAGCGAAACAATTACCATCGAATGCACCATTAACGGGATGCCTTTTCAGCTTCACGCCGCACCAGGCACGCCGCTCTCGGAATTACTCCGCGAACAAGGACTGCTAAGTGTCAAACAAGGGTGCTGCGTGGGTGAATGTGGTGCCTGTACGGTGTTGGTCGACGGCACAGCAATAGACAGTTGCTTATACCTTGCCGCCTGGGCTGAAGGAAAAGAGATCCGCACGCTGGAAGGTGAAGCGAAAGGCGGAAAACTTTCTCATGTTCAGCAGGCTTATGCGAAATCCGGCGCAGTGCAGTGCGGGTTTTGTACGCCTGGCCTGATTATGGCTACCACGGCAATGCTGGCGAAACCACGCGAGAAGCCATTAACCATTACGGAAATTCGTCGCGGACTGGCGGGAAATCTTTGTCGCTGCACGGGGTATCAGATGATTGTAAATACAGTTCAGGATTGCGAGAAAACGAAGTAAAAGGATATCCGGCCTGAATTCAGGCCGGATTCACTGAGGTTATGTGTTTAACAACTCATATTTCTTAATCTTGCGATAGAGCGTAGCAATGCCGATGCCCAGTTCATCAGCAACTTGCTTCTTGCTGTTATGACGTGAAAGCGCCTCGCGGATCATTTGCTTTTCCATCTCCTCCAGCGCCGTGCCGCCCGCATCATCGAGTGACAGGTGCGCCTCACTGACCTCTGTTACATCACTTTGCTCCGTTGTGCCATTATTCAGCAGATTTGGCGGCAATAGCGTGCTGTCGATAACTTCACCTGAAGGAACTACGTTAACCAGATATTCCATCAAATTGCTTAACTCGCGCAGGTTTCCGGGCCAACGATGCTTACGCAATATTTCGACGACATCGGGAGCAATGCCAGGATAAACCGATCCCAGACGACGGGTATGCAGATGTAAAAAGTAATGCACCAATAGTTCAATATCTTCCTGACGTTCACGCAGCGGTGGCAGAGTTATCGGGATAACATTAAGTCGGTAGAAGAGATCTTCGCGGAATTTACCTTCGGCAATGAACTGGGCCAAATTCTGATTAGTTGCAGAAATGATGCGAATGTCGACTTGTATTGGGCTACTGGCACCAATCGGCAGAATTTCACGCGCCTCAATAGCGCGCAGTAATTTAGCCTGCAACATTAATGGCATATCACCTATTTCATCGAGAAACAGCGTGCCCGTATTCGCCGCCTGAATCAACCCTGTTTTACCGTTGGCAGAAGCGCCAGTAAATGCGCCTTTAACATAACCGAACAGTTCGCTTTCCAGAAGCTGCTCCGGAATCGCGGCACAGTTGATAGCAATAAAGGGTTTATTCCGTCTTCCGCTCAACTTATGGATTGCTCGGGCGACGACTTCTTTACCCGTGCCGCTTTCACCAACCACCATAACGCTGGATGGGCTGGGTGCAATACGGCTAATGAGTCGTTTTAATTGCCGCATAACACGGCACTCGCCAACCAATTGTTCAATATGTGGTTCATCAGGTGCATTTGCTACAGAAAAACTGGTATGCGATTGGTGAAATGCCATTAAAAATAATTGTCGGCCCTGAATGTTATGCAATTGACCAATGATTAATTCACTTTTATCGTCCCACGAAACAATATGCTGCATATGTCCATGAGTAAAATTACTCTCAAATGTTAATGGTCTGAAACGGATAGGTTTCCCAATAATATTATTTTGTACAACACCAAGTGTTTTTAAGGCAGTCTGATTAACAAACTGAACCCGACTTTCATCATCAACAACTAATACGCCCTGATCCATATTATCGATCATGGTCGCGAATATTTTACTGATGTTATCTCCTGGCCCCTGATCCTCCAGAAGTTTCGAAACAAAAATGGTGGATATATGGCGAACATAATCAGAAAATTCGCGTAAATTATCACTGATATGCTCTTGTTGCTCGTGGGTAACGGCAATCAAACTTATCACCCCAACACAACGATCCTGTAAAATGACAGGCGTACCCAGAAATGCTTTTTCGCGGCAATTTTCTTTACTATCGCAACCTTCGCAAAGGGGATCGAAGCGAGACTGTGTCACAACTTTTTCAGTTTTCGTTTCCAGGACGTGGCGGAGCAGGCGTGAGTTGCCGCTCAACTGGCGACCAAGAAACTTCCCATACGCGCCCGTTCCGGCGACGCGACACAAGTTTTCATCAACGATCTCAACCTCAAGCTGCAAAACGCTGGCAAGCATTCTGGCAAAACGCTGAATTGTCGGTTGAATTTGCATCAATACTGACTGCGTAGTAGCAAGCTCCATAGCTTTACCTTCCAGACTTACTTAAAAGTCGATCATTGAAGACGTTGATGGTTCACAGATCATGATGATATTAACTCAGGCGAAATTGGCTTTGATAAAAACATAAGATTTTTATCATTTTCTAATGAAATTATGGAAGAGATATCACATTTCTATATCAATATGAGAATTACGGCGGTGAGTTTATCAAACTGAAGAGAGATAGCCTGTCCCTTTATCTTATTTCTGATACTTAGCAGCAAATAAATAACGCGATAAAAAAAGCCAAACGTTTTCGTATTTTACAAACAACCGGAAGCTGGCATCAATTTGTGATCAACCCCACACATTATCCGTCAAATTAGTCTTTTGCAGCCCCGTGGATAATTCTGGCACACTTATTGTTAGTCCCAGGTATAGCTGTGAAAACACCAATCACTTTGGCAAGTCACAGTGAAATAAACCACTTTGCCTGTCATTCCACTACCGGGACTTTATGATGAAAACTGTTAATGAGCTGATTAAGGATATCAATTCGCTGACCTCTCACCTTCACGAGAAAGATTTTTTGTTAACGTGGGAACAGACGCCAGATGAACTGAAACAAGTACTGGACGTTGCCGCAGCATTAAAAGCACTGCGTGCTGAAAACATCTCAACCAAAGTCTTTAATAGTGGATTAGGTATTTCCGTATTCCGCGACAACTCCACCCGTACCCGCTTCTCTTATGCTTCCGCGCTTAACCTGCTCGGCCTTGCACAACAAGATCTCGACGAAGGCAAATCACAAATCGCTCACGGCGAAACCGTGCGTGAAACCGCCAATATGATCTCCTTCTGCGCCGACGCTATTGGTATTCGCGACGATATGTATCTGGGCGCAGGCAACGCCTATATGCGTGAAGTTGGCGCTGCACTTGATGACGGTTACAAGCAGGGTGTACTGCCACAGCGTCCGGCTTTAGTGAACCTGCAATGCGATATTGACCACCCGACTCAGTCAATGGCTGACCTCGCGTGGTTACGTGAACACTTTGGTTCACTGGAAAACCTGAAAGGTAAAAAAATCGCCATGACCTGGGCCTACTCTCCAAGCTATGGCAAACCGCTCTCTGTACCACAAGGCATCATCGGTCTGATGACTCGCTTCGGTATGGATGTCACCCTGGCCCATCCGGAAGGCTACGACCTGATCCCGGATGTGGTTGAAGTGGCGAAAAACAATGCTAAAGCATCTGGCGGTAGCTTCCGTCAGGTCACCAGCATGGAAGAAGCGTTCAAAGATGCAGACATCGTTTATCCGAAGTCATGGGCACCTTACAAAGTGATGGAACAGCGTACCGAATTGCTGCGCGCTAACGATCACGAAGGCTTAAAAGCACTGGAAAAACAGTGTCTGGCACAGAACGCGCAACACAAAGACTGGCATTGTACTGAAGAGATGATGGAACTGACCCGTGATGGCGAAGCCCTGTACATGCACTGCCTGCCAGCTGATATCAGCGGCGTATCCTGTAAAGAAGGTGAAGTGACTGAAGGCGTATTCGAAAAATACCGTATCGCAACCTACAAAGAAGCCAGCTGGAAGCCTTATATCATCGCCGCGATGATCCTGTCCCGTAAATACGCCAAACCAGGTGCACTGCTCGAGCAACTGCTGAAAGAAGCGCAAGAACGCGTGAAATAACCCCTCGGGCCGATCAGCTGGTCGGCCCTCTATTTCCAGAGGCCAAAAGGATAGGATATGTCCGTTTTCTCATTGAAGATTGATATCGCCGATAACAAATTTTTCAACGGCGAAACATCACCGCTCTTTTCGCAAAGCCAGGCCAAACTGGCGCGCCAGTTCCACCAGAAAATAGCTGGTTATCGCCCAACACCGCTTTGTGCGCTGGACGATCTCGCAAACCTTTTTGGTGTGAAGAAAATTCTTGTCAAAGACGAATCAAAACGATTCGGTCTGAACGCCTTCAAAATGCTCGGCGGTGCGTACGCCATCGCTCAATTATTGTGTGAAAAATATCATCTTGATATCGAAACGCTGTCATTTGAGCACCTGAAAAATGCCATCGGCGAAAAAATGACTTTCGCGACCACCACCGACGGCAACCACGGGCGCGGTGTGGCGTGGGCAGCGCAGCAACTCGGACAGAATGCGGTGATTTACATGCCGAAAGGTTCTGCTCAGGAACGCGTTGACGCCATTCTGAACCTCGGTGCCGAGTGCATCGTCACGGATATGAACTATGACGATACCGTTCGCCTGACCATGCAACACGCGCAGCAGCACGGCTGGGAAGTGGTACAGGACACGGCATGGGAAGGTTACACCAAAATCCCAACCTGGATCATGCAAGGCTACGCAACCCTGGCAGATGAAGCCGTCGAGCAAATGCGTGAAATGGGCGTAACCCCGACGCACGTTCTGCTGCAAGCCGGTGTCGGAGCAATGGCCGGTGGTGTGCTGGGTTATCTGGTCGACGTCTATAGCCCGCAAAATCTGCACAGCATTATTGTTGAACCTGACAAAGCTGACTGTATTTATCGCTCCGGCGTCAAAGGCGACATCGTCAACGTTGGCGGTGATATGGCCACCATCATGGCGGGCCTGGCCTGTGGCGAACCTAACCCGCTGGGCTGGGAAATCCTACGTAACTGCGCCACCCAATTCATCTCCTGCCAGGACAGCGTTGCCGCATTAGGTATGCGCGTGCTGGGTAATCCGTACGGCAACGACCCGCGCATCATCTCCGGTGAATCCGGCGCTGTCGGTTTGGGCGTTCTCGCGGCGGTTCATTATCACCCGCAACGTCAAAGCCTGATGGAAAAACTGGCGCTGAACAAAGATGCCGTGGTGCTGGTTATCAGCACTGAAGGCGACACCGACGTGAAGCACTACCGCGAAGTTGTCTGGGAAGGCAAACACGCTGTAGCACCTTAATCACCCTATTGGAACTACTCCCTGCAAAACGGGGAGTAAAAAATCTGGAGAAAAATAATGGCTAAGAATATTCCATTCAAACTGATTCTTGAAAAAGCAAAAGATTACCAGGCGGACATGACTCGCTTCCTGCGCGACATGGTTGCTATTCCCAGTGAAAGCTGCGACGAAAAACGCGTAGTACATCGTATTAAAGAAGAGATGGAAAAAGTCGGCTTCGATAAAGTTGAAATCGACCCGATGGGCAACGTTCTCGGTTATATCGGCCACGGCCCGCGTCTGGTGGCAATGGACGCTCATATCGATACCGTCGGCATTGGCAACATCAAAAACTGGGACTTCGATCCGTACGAAGGCATGGAAACTGATGAGCTAATCGGTGGTCGCGGTACTTCCGACCAAGAAGGCGGCATGGCATCTATGGTTTATGCCGGTAAAATCATTAAAGACCTCGGTCTGGAAGATGAATATACCCTGCTGGTTACCGGTACTGTGCAGGAAGAAGACTGCGACGGTCTGTGCTGGCAGTACATTATTGAACAATCCGGCATTCGCCCGGAATTTGTGGTCAGTACCGAACCAACCGACTGCCAGATATACCGTGGTCAGCGCGGTCGTATGGAAATTCGTATTGATGTTCAGGGTGTTAGCTGCCACGGTTCTGCGCCAGAACGCGGTGACAACGCCATTTTCAAAATGGGTCCGATTCTTGGCGAATTACAAGAACTCTCCCAACGTCTGGGTTATGACGAATTCCTCGGCAAAGGCACCCTCACCGTTTCTGAAATCTTCTTCACATCCCCAAGCCGTTGCGCTGTAGCAGATAGCTGCGCCGTCTCTATTGACCGCCGTCTGACCTGGGGCGAAACCTGGGAAGGCGCGCTGGACGAAATCCGCGCCCTGCCTGCAGTACAGAAAGCTAACGCGGTTGTTTCTATGTACAACTACGACCGTCCGTCCTGGACTGGCCTGGTTTACCCAACCGAATGCTACTTCCCGACCTGGAAAGTGGAAGAAGATCACTTCACCGTTAAAGCACTGGTGAATGCCTACGAAGGGCTGTTTGGCAAAGCGCCGGTTGTTGATAAGTGGACCTTCTCAACTAACGGCGTATCTATCATGGGCCGTCACGGCATTCCGGTGATCGGCTTTGGCCCGGGTAAAGAACCTGAAGCGCATGCACCTAACGAAAAAACCTGGAAATCTCACCTGGTGACCTGTGCCGCGATGTACGCTGCAATCCCGTTAAGCTGGCTGGCAACAGAGTAATTACTCTTCACTTATTCCCCTCCGGTTCGCCGGAGGGTTTTTGGAGTTTGCTATGCGCGTATTGATCAAAAACGGCACTGTCGTTAACGCAGATGGACAAGCCAAACAGGATTTGCTGATTGAAAGCGGGATTGTTCGCCAGTTGGGCAACAATATTTCGCCGCAGCTCCCGTATGAAGAAATTGATGCCACTGGCTGTTACGTTTTCCCTGGCGGCGTGGATGTCCATACGCATTTCAATATTGATGTCGGCATCGCGCGCAGTTGTGATGATTTTTTTACCGGTACCCGCGCAGCTGCGTGTGGCGGTACAACAACCATTATTGACCATATGGGATTTGGCCCAAACGGCTGTCGGTTACGCCATCAACTGGAGGTTTATCGTGGTTATGCCGCCCATAAAGCGGTCATCGATTACAGCTTTCACGGTGTGATCCAGCACATTAATCACGCAATCCTCGACGAAATCCCGATGATGGTCGAGGAAGGACTGAGCAGTTTTAAACTCTATTTAACCTATCAATACAAACTCAACGATGACGAGGTTTTGCAGGCATTACGCCGTCTGCATGAATCCGGCGCGCTGACCACCGTGCACCCGGAAAATGATGCGGCTATCGCCAGCAAGCGGGCGGAATTTATCGCCGCAGGGTTAACCGCGCCGCGCTATCATGCCTTGAGTCGCCCTCTGGAATGCGAAGCGGAAGCCATCGCCCGCATGATTAACCTGGCACAAATTGCCGGTAACGCCCCGCTCTATATCGTGCACCTGTCTAACGGCTTAGGTCTGGATTATCTGCGTCTTGCCCGTGCGAATCACCAGCCAGTCTGGGTTGAAACCTGCCCACAATATCTCCTGTTGGACGAACGCAGTTACGATACAGAAGACGGCATGAAGTTCATTCTTAGCCCACCGCTGCGTAACGTACGCGAGCAGGACAAACTGTGGTGTGGCATCAGCGATGGTGCGATTGACGTGGTGGCGACCGATCACTGCACCTTCTCAATGGCTCAACGCCTGCAAATTTCTAAAGGCGATTTCAGTCGCTGCCCAAATGGCTTACCCGGTGTGGAAAACCGCATGCAGTTACTGTTTTCCAGTGGCGTGATGACGGGACGTATAACACCGGAACGCTTTGTTGAATTAACCAGCGCAATGCCCGCCAGGCTGTTTGGCCTGTGGCCGCAAAAAGGATTATTAGCGCCCGGTTCCGATGGCGACGTGGTGATTATCGACCCACGTCAGAGCCAACAAATTCAGCATCGCCATCTCCACGACAACGCCGACTACTCGCCATGGGAGGGTTTTACCTGTCAGGGCGCGATTGTCAGAACCTTATCCCGTGGTGAAACGATTTTCTGTGACGGCACCTTTACAGGCAAAGCCGGGCGAGGTCGTTTCCTGCGACGCAAACCGTTTGTCCCTCCCGTGCTCTAACCACTGTCAGGGATCTATACACAATCAAGAATGATGAGTGAGGAAAAATGAGTAAGAAAATTGTTCTCGCCCTGGGCGGGAATGCGCTGGGCGATGACCTGGCCGGACAAATGAAAGCGGTAAAAATTACTTCTCAGGCAATTGTTGATTTAATTGCCCAGGGACATGAGGTCATCGTCACTCACGGTAACGGGCCACAGGTGGGCATGATTAACCAGGCCTTTGAAGCTGCCGCAAAAACTGAAGCACACTCGCCAATGCTGCCGATGTCTGTCTGTGTTGCCTTAAGCCAGGGTTATATTGGTTACGATCTACAAAACGCCTTAAGAGAAGAACTGCTTTCTCGGGGCATTAATAAACCTGTAGCAACGCTGGTTACTCAGGTCGAAGTCGACGCTAACGATCCGGCATTCCTCAACCCGACCAAGCCGATCGGTTCGTTCTTTACCGAGCAAGAAGCAGAGCAACTGACAAAACAGGGTTACACTCTGAAAGAAGATGCTGGTCGCGGCTATCGCCGTGTTGTTGCCTCGCCAAAACCGGTTGATATCATTGAAAAAGAAACGGTTAAAGCTCTGGTAGATGCAGGCCAGGTGGTGATCACCGTTGGCGGTGGTGGTATCCCTGTTATTCGTGAAGGTAACCATCTGCGTGGTGCCAGCGCGGTTATCGATAAAGACTGGGCCAGCGCCCGTTTAGCAGAAATGATTGATGCCGATATGCTGATCATTCTGACTGCGGTAGAAAAAGTGGCCATTAACTTCGGTAAAGAGAATGAACAGTGGCTCGATCGCCTGTCATTAAGTGATGCTGAACGCTTTATCGAAGAAGGTCATTTTGCGAAAGGTTCTATGCTGCCTAAAGTGGAAGCTGCCGCCTCGTTTGCTCGCTCTCGCGCAGGTCGTGAAGCACTGATTACCGTATTGAGCAAAGCGAAAGAAGGGATTGAAGGCAAAACCGGAACGGTGATTTGTCAGTAATTTTAAGGCCGGGTGGGTAATACCATCCGGCCATTTTCATTTAAGCCACTTCCAGCACTTCTTTTGTCGCTTTCACGCCCTGATGCATCAACATCATTAACGCCTCAAGTACGCCGCCGCCAATCGCCCGGGCTTTATCAGAAACGCTGGTGAAATCAGCCGTTTCACCACGAGGATCGATATCACCAATTTTAAAACCACCGACCACTGCCAGGCCGTCGTTCAACAAGCCACGCACCATCCCCGTCAACGGTGCTTTAATTTCATGCTCACCAATCCAGGCAATCACATCGCCCTCTTTCACCAGATCGCCTAATTTCACGTTGGATCGCATAATGCCTGCAGCAGGAGCACGGATCACCCGTCGGGTGGTATGCCCCATAATATTGCCAGGAACACCGGTATTCTCCTGCGCACAACCAGAGTAAATCACCTGACCGAGCCAGTGCCCGCGATTTGTTTCAATTACCGCATGACAATCCTTCCCTGCAGTAAAGCCCGGCCCAAGCGCGATTGTTACTGGTGCCATATCTGCCCGCGTTCCCAAATTCTGTTTCGCCAGAATAGCGTCCACCACGCAAAGCGGTTTCAGTTCATCAAGCAATGAACAGGCGGGATCTACCATCACAGGGATGAATCCGCGTTCGGTAAGTTTCATCGCTTCCGCAGAGCTGGTTGCCAGGCGAGCAGTGACGCCTTCGACCGTCATTTCGCCATCGAACACGGCCTGGGCAAACGCCACGGTACAACGAATCACTGTCGGTTTTTCCACTTCCAGCATGATCACTTTAAAACCCGCATGATACAGACGTAGCGCCACACCACTGGCGATATCACCCGCACCGCGAATCACCACCAGCTGGTGTCCGGAAGGATGAGAAGGTTTCATCATCAGCCCACCCGGCGCGTTATTTTTCACCTGTAATATTTCTGCCAGCACGCTGATGGCGATCTCCTGCGGCGTTTCCGCACCTATGTTGTAACCAACGGGCGCATGTAAACGGGCAATATGTTCTTCAGCCACGCCTTTCTCACGCAATTGACGCAGGAAAAGCTGAACCTTGCGGCGACTTGCCAGCAACCCCAACCATGCAATGGGCTGTTCAATGAGTTTGTCGAGGGCTTCACGATCCTGATTATTCGTGGCAATCAGGACAAAATTATCAGGGCGAATATCCAGTGCTTCCACTGCTGCACCAAACGACTCAGCATGGAGAAGCGTGGTTGATGGAGGGAATAGTTCAGGATTGAGGCTTTCGCGATAAATATCGGCAACGGCAATATCAAATCCTAATAGCGCCGCACTCTGGGCTATCGCCCGGTTGACATGCCCCGCGCCAATCAACACCAGACGTGGACGCATACCATGGACGCTGATAAACACTGACATCGCACCTCCACAATCTGACCCGACAGCATCCGCACCGTTACGAGCCATACGTCCATGGAATAATCGCGGCTTACGTTCCTGCAATGCCTGAAGCGACTCTTCAATCACCTTCCGCTCAACCATTCCGCCACCAATTGTACCGACGATAGAGCCATCGGCGCGCACTAACATTTGTGCAGAATGGCGGGGAGTCGAGCCTCGGCTATCAACAATTTGCGCCATAGCAAACGGACAATTTTGCTCTTCGAGTTTTGCAGCCTCTGTGAAAATATTCATACCAACCTCAATGGATATCCTTTCAGTAACCCGGAATACCCGGGCCGCTAATTCACAAATCTGCGCGCGATTGCAGGATGTTCTTGTATATCGCCCAGCCAGATTGCCTCTACGTCGTGTTGTTGCAGCGGTTGAAGGAGCTCGCTTTGTGCAATCGCATTCTCACATTGAGAAAAACGGTTAATGAACCAGACTCGCCGACAACCTTGCGGTACGTTTTTAAACGCCCCCTGAGGGTGGCGAACCAGCGCAACGAGATCGCTCAGTTGCAAGGTTGCATCAGGTGTTAACCCAGTAATATCAGCAAACTGCGACCAGCGATGGACATTTTCTGTGCTCACTTTCGCGCCCAAAGTATGTCCTCCCATCACAGCAATCACGCAGCAACTGCTTTTGGGTATGCAAGGTTCGTGCTCATCAGGCGCTTTTAACGGCATTCCACGCGAGCCATCTGCTTCAATGAGAATTACGTCACACTCTGGTCGTTGCACCAGTGCATCAATCGCTTCTGGCGTAAATCCCTGCACTTTTCCCTGGTTCGCTTTCCAGCTGTGAAAACAAAATGAAATGGGGGATGTAAGAGACGCATGAGGAAGCATGGCGGGATCACGACAGAAAACCACGGGCCAGTGAGACGTTGGCATAAACATATGTGTTGTCGTCGTGATTAACACACGCCTGCCGCTAGCCTGGAGCAGTTCTGCCAGCCAAAAAAGCAAGCTGGTTTTCCCCCCAGCACCAACAACAGAAATCACAGTGGGACGTTTCTGCGCACCTAAATCAATGAATAATGCCGATGGGTCAACTATACTTTTCACGAGTCTTTATGACCTCTCTGGGATAAATTATCCCCAACTTAATCCATCAGGAAGTAACGCAATTATCAGGCGTTATTAGCCCCTATAAATAATGGAACCACTATGTCAGCCATCGACTGTATAATTACCGCTGCCGGATTATCATCAAGAATGGGGCAATGGAAAATGATGTTACCCTGGCAACAGGGGACAATTCTTGATACAAGTATCAAAAATGCGTTGCAGTTTTGTAGCCGAATTATTTTAGTCACCGGCTATCGTGGTAATGAACTGCACGAACGTTATGCGAACCAGAGCAATATCACTATTATCCACAACCCAGATTATGCGCAGGGTTTACTAACATCAGTAAAGGCCGCAGTACCCGCAGTGCAAACAGAACATTGTTTTCTCACCCACGGTGACATGCCAACCCTCACCATCGATATTTTTAGAAAAATCTGGTCGTTACGAAATGATGGCGCAATACTGCCACTCCATAATGGCATCCCCGGCCATCCGATTTTAGTGTCAAAACCATGCTTGATGCAGGCAATCCAACGACCCAATGTCACCAATATGCGTCAGGCACTCCTTATGGGAGCTCATTATTCCGTCGAGATAGAAAATGCAGAAATAATTTTAGATATTGATACTCCGGACGACTTTATTACAGCGCAAAAAAGGTATACTAAAATTTAGAAAATGTAGTTAAACGATTGCGTTCAAATATTTAATCTCTCCAGCACTCTTTATCATAATGATAAGGAATCACTGATTTTGAGAAAAGAGAAAAAGTGATAAATGGGCTGACAATAATAATTTTCAGGAGTGATTTTAATTCTCATTTGGCACCTGTGAGTTCATTCACAAAAAGCCTTTAAGTTTCGAGCCGCCTCACATTTTTTTATATTTCCCGCCAAACCTGGCAAGAGTGGTGCGATTGTTGCTCTATCCCCCTAAACCACCGGATTTCTCAACACCGGTCACTCAATGATATCTGTATAAGCTAAGGAGAGGGTTATGGGGGATATTATGCGTCCCATTCCGTTTGAGGAACTTTTGACGCGCATATTTGATGAATACCAACAACAACGCTCAATCTTTGGTATTCCCGAGCAACAGTTTTACTCACCTGTAAAAGGTAAAACTGTTAGCGTCTTCGGTGAAACCTGTGCCACTCCCGTCGGCCCTGCCGCTGGCCCGCACACGCAGCTCGCGCAAAATATTGTCACTTCCTGGCTGACTGGCGGACGCTTCATCGAACTAAAAACCGTCCAAATTCTTGACCGCCTGGAGCTGGAAAAGCCCTGTATCGATGCCGAAGACGAGTGCTTTAACACCGAATGGTCTACCGAATTTACCCTGCTTAAAGCCTGGGATGAATACCTCAAAGCCTGGTTTGCCCTGCACCTTCTCGAAGCGATGTTCCAGCCTTCTGATTCCGGTAAATCGTTCATCTTTAATATGAGCGTCGGTTACAACCTCGAAGGTATTAAGCAACCGTCAATGCAACAGTTCATCGACAATATGATGGACGCATCTGACCATCCGAAATTCGCGCAATATCGCGATACGCTGAATAAATTACTCCAGGATGACGCATTTTTAGCCCGCCACGGATTGCAGGAAAAACGCGAAAGCTTGCAAGCCTTACCCGCTCGCATCCCCACCAGTATGGTGCAGGGCGTCACCCTCTCCACCATGCACGGCTGTCCTCCGCATGAAATCGAAGCCATTTGCCGCTACATGCTGGAAGAAAAAGGGCTCAACACCTTTGTGAAACTTAACCCGACCTTACTGGGATACGCGCGTGTTCGTGAGATCCTCGATGTCTGCGGTTTCGGTTACATAGGCTTAAAAGAAGAGTCATTTGATCACGACCTCAAGCTGACGCAAGCACTGGAAATGCTGGAACGCCTGATGGCACTGGCAAAAGAAAAATCACTCGGCTTTGGCGTAAAACTGACTAACACTCTCGGCACCATCAACAATAAAGGCGCACTGCCTGGTGAAGAGATGTATATGTCAGGCCGTGCGCTGTTCCCGCTCTCCATCAATGTTGCAGCAGTTCTCTCTCGCGCCTTTGACGGCAAACTGCCCATTTCTTATTCCGGTGGTGCCAGTCAGCTGACTATCCGCGATATTTTTGATACAGGTATTCGCCCTATTACTATGGCAACCGACCTGCTGAAACCTGGCGGCTATTTGCGCTTAAGTGCCTGCATGCGCGAGCTGGAAGGCTCCGACGCCTGGGGACTTGACCATGTTGACGTCGAACGACTGAACAGACTGGCAGCAGATGCGTTAACCATGGAATACACCCAGAAACACTGGAAGCCAGAAGAGCGTATTGAAGTGGCAGAAGACCTGCCGCTGACCGATTGCTACGTTGCCCCCTGTGTTACTGCCTGCGCTATCAAGCAAGATATTCCGGAATACATCCGTCTGCTTGGCGAACACCGCTATGCCGACGCGCTGGAACTCATCTACCAACACAACGCTCTGCCCGCCATTACCGGTCATATTTGCGATCACCAGTGCCAATACAACTGTACCCGCCTGGATTACGACAGTGCGCTGAATATCCGCGAACTGAAAAAAGTCGCGCTGGAAAAAGGTTGGGATGAATATAAGCAACGCTGGCACAAACCCGCCGGTTCTGGTTCACGCCATCCGGTTGCCGTGATTGGTGCAGGTCCGGCGGGTCTGGCAGCAGGTTACTTCCTTGCCAGAGCGGGCCATCCGGTTACGCTGTTTGAACGCGAAGCCAATGCTGGCGGCGTGGTGAAAAATATCATTCCTCAGTTCCGTATTCCTGCAGAGTTAATTCAGCACGATATCGATTTTGTTGCCGCTCACGGCGTGAAATTTGAGTATGGCTGCTCACCCGATTTGACCGTTGAACAGTTAAAAAATCAGGGCTTCCACTATGTTCTGATTGCCACCGGCACTGATAAAAATAGCGGTGTGAAACTGGCGGGCGACAACCAAAATGTCTGGAAATCACTCCCCTTCCTGCGTGAATACAACAAGGGTACAGCGCTCAAGCTGGGCAAACATGTGGTCGTTGTCGGGGCGGGTAACACCGCAATGGACTGCGCTCGTGCGGCGTTACGCGTTCCAGGCGTAGAAAAAGCAACGATCGTTTACCGTCGTTCACTGCAAGAGATGCCCGCATGGCGCGAAGAGTATGAAGAAGCGTTGCACGACGGCGTGGAGTTCCGTTTCCTGAATAATCCGGAATGTTTCGATGCTGATGGCACCTTAACCTTGCGCGTTATGTCGCTTGGCGAACCCGATGAGAAAGGTCGTCGCCGTCCGGTTGAAACCAACGAAACAGTAACACTGCATGTAGACAGCCTGATCACCGCCATCGGTGAACAGCAGGATACTGAAGCCCTGAATGCGATGGGCGTACCGCTGGACAAAAACGGCTGGCCAGACGTCGACCATAATGGCGAAACTCGTCTGACTGACGTCTTTATGATCGGCGACGTACAGCGCGGACCATCCTCCATTGTCGCTGCTGTCGGAACCGCGCGTCGGGCGACCGATGCCATCCTTAGTCGGGAAAATATCCGTTCCCACCAGAACAATAAATACTGGAACAACGTCAATCCGGCGGAAATCTATCAACGTAAAGGCGATATCTCTATCACGCTGGTGAACAGTGACGATCGTGATGCGTTTGTCGCGCAGGAAGCCGCTCGCTGCCTCGAATGTAACTACGTTTGCAGCAAGTGTGTGGATGTCTGCCCGAACCGCGCCAACGTCTCCATTGCGGTCCCAGGCTTCCAGAACCGTTTCCAGACGCTGCACCTCGACGCTTACTGTAACGAATGCGGCAACTGCGCTCAGTTCTGTCCGTGGAACGGTAAACCGTACAAAGACAAAATCACCGTCTTCAGCCTGTCGCAAGACTTTGATAACAGCAGCAACCCAGGCTTCCTGGTGGAAGATTGTCGGGTACGCGTACGTCTGAATAACCAAAGCTGGGTGCTGAACATCGACAGCGAAGGCCAGTTCGACAACGTACCACCGGAGCTGAACGATATGTGCCGCATCATCAGCCATGTCCACCAGCATCATCATTATCTGCTGGGCCGCGTGGAGGTGTAATCATGTTGATTCTGAAGAATGTCACCGCAGTACAGTTACACCCGGCGAAAGTGCAGGAAGGCGTTGATATCGCCATCGAAAATGATGTGATTGTCGCTATCGGCGATGCCCTGACGCAACGCTACCCCGATGCCAGCTACAAAGAGATGCATGGTCGGATTGTGATGCCGGGAATTGTCTGCTCGCACAACCATTTTTACTCGGGGCTTTCCCGCGGAATTATGGCAAACATCGCCCCCTGCCCGGATTTCATCTCAACGCTGAAAAATCTCTGGTGGCGGCTCGATCGCGCCCTTGATGAAGAGTCGCTCTATTACAGCGGGCTGATTTGTTCCCTGGAAGCGATTAAGAGCGGATGTACATCGGTTATCGATCACCATGCCTCTCCGGCGTATATCGGCGGGTCGCTCTCCACATTGCGCGACGCATTTTTAAAAGTTGGCCTGCGCGCGATGACCTGTTTTGAAACTACTGACCGTAACAACGGCATCAAAGAGTTGCAGGAAGGTGTAGAAGAAAACATCCGCTTCGCCCGTCAGATTGATGAGGCGAAGAAAGCAGCAACCGAGCCGTATCTGGTGGAAGCACATATCGGTGCTCACGCGCCGTTTACCGTGCCAGATGCCGGTCTGGAGATGCTACGTGAAGCCGTGAAAGCCACAGGCCGTGGTTTGCATATTCACGCTGCGGAAGACCTTTACGACGTTTCCTACAGTCACCACTGGTACGGCAAAGACCTGCTGGCACGACTAGCGCAATTCGATCTCATCGATAGCAAAACGCTGGTCGCTCATGGGCTGTACTTGTCGAAAGATGACATCGCCCTACTCAATCAGCGCGATGCGTTCCTGGTGCATAACGCCCGTTCAAACATGAACAACCATGTCGGCTACAACCATCACCTTAGCGACATCCGCAATCTGGCGTTGGGAACGGACGGCATTGGTTCGGACATGTTTGAAGAGATGAAATTTGCCTTCTTTAAACATCGCGATGCGGGTGGTCCGCTGTGGCCTGACAGTTTTGCCAAAGCCCTGACTAACGGTAACGAACTGATGAGCCGCAACTTTGGCGCGAAATTTGGACTTCTGGAAGCCGGTTACAAAGCTGATTTAACCATTTGCGATTACAACTCACCGACGCCGCTGCTGGCAGACAATATCGCCGGGCATATCGCTTTCGGTATGGGCTCAGGCAGCGTTCACAGCGTGATGGTCAATGGTGTGATGGTCTATGAAGACCGTCAGTTTAACTTCGATTGCGATTCCATTTATGCACAAGCCAGAAAAGCCGCTGCCAGTATGTGGCGTCGGATGGATGCGCTGGCATAAATGACAGATGCCCTCTTCCCGCAGGGAAGAGGGTTAAATAAGGAAAGAAGATGATTGAACAATTTTTCAGGCCCGACTCTGTCGAACAGGCGCTGGAACTGAAGCGCCGCTACCAGGATGAAGCCGTCTGGTTCGCCGGGGGCAGCAAACTCAATGCTACACCAACCCGTACCGATAAAAAGATTGCCATTTCCTTACAGGATCTGGAACTGGACTGGGTTGACTGGGATAACGGTGCACTGCGGATTGGCGCAATGTCTCGCTTGCAGCCACTGCGTGATGCGCGATTTATTCCTGCAGCGCTGCGTGAAGCCCTCGGTTTTGTTTACTCACGCCATGTTCGTAATCAGTCGACCATTGGTGGTGAAATCGCCGCCCGCCAGGAAGAGTCGGTGCTGCTTCCCGTCCTGTTGGCACTGGATGCTGAACTGGTTTTTGGCAACGGCGAAACGCTGTCAATCGAGGACTACCTGGCCTGCCCATGCGATCGCCTGCTAACCGAAATTATCATTAAAGATCCGTATCGCACCTGTGCGACCCGCAAAATTAGCCGTTCTCAGGCAGGTTTAACCGTCGTGACGGCAGCCGTTGCAATGACAGACCACGACGGTATGCGAATTGCGCTGGATGGCGTCGCCAGTAAAGCACTGCGTCTGCATGATGTCGAAAAACAAAATCTGGAAGGCAATGCACTTGAACAGGCTGTCGCCAACGCCATTTTCCCGCAGGAAGATTTGCGGGGCAGCGTGGCCTATAAACGCTATATCACGGGAGTTCTGGTAGCCGACCTGTATGCCGACTGCCAACAGGCTGGGGAGGAAGCCGTATGATCATCCACTTTACTTTAAATGGCGCGCCTCAGGAGCTAACCGTTAATCCAGGCGAAAACGTGCAAAAGCTGTTGTTTAACATGGGAATGCACTCTGTACGCAACAGTGATGATGGCTTCGGGTTTGCCGGTTCTGACGCAATAATCTTTAACGGTAATATCGTTAACGCGTCCTTGCTTATTGCCGCACAGTTAGAGAAGGCAGATATTCGTACCGCAGAATCTTTGGGCAAATGGAACGAGTTAAGTCTGGTTCAACAGGCAATGGTTGATGTTGGCGTGGTGCAGTCTGGTTATAACGATCCAGCTGCAGCTCTGATTATCACCGATCTTCTCGATCGCATCGCCGCACCTACCCGCGAAGAGATCGACGACGCGCTTTCTGGTTTGTTCAGCCGCGATGCAGGCTGGCAACAATACTATCAGGTCATTGAACTGGCGGTTGCACGTAAAAATAATCCGCAGGCCACCATTGATATCGCTCCGACTTTCCGTGACGACCTTGAAGTCATTGGCAAGCATTATCCTAAAACTGATGCCGCGAAAATGGTGCAGGCAAAACCCTGCTATGTTGAAGACCGCGTAACGGCTGACGCCTGCGTCATTAAAATGTTACGTAGCCCACACGCTCACGCACTGATTACTCATCTGGATGTCAGCAAAGCTGAAGCCTTACCGGGCGTCGTTCACGTTATTACTCACCTGAATTGCCCGGATATCTACTATACCCCGGGTGGTCAGAGCGCACCGGAACCGTCACCGCTTGACCGCCGTATGTTCGGCAAGAAAATGCGTCACGTCGGCGATCGTGTTGCTGCGGTCGTCGCAGAAAGTGAAGAAATTGCGCTCGAAGCATTGAAGCTCATCGACGTTGAATATGAAGTGCTTAAGCCGGTAATGTCGATCGACGAAGCAATGGCGGAAGATGCGCCTGTCGTGCACGATGAACCGGTGGTGTATGTTGCTGGTGCGCCAGATAATCTGGAAGACGATAACAGCCATGCAGCCCAGCGCGGCGAGCATATGATCATCAACTTCCCGATCGGTTCTCGCCCTCGCAAAAATATCGCCGCCAGTATTCATGGTCATATTGGCGATATGGACAAAGGCTTTGCCGATGCCGATGTGATCATTGAGCGAACCTATAACTCAACGCAGGCACAGCAGTGCCCGACTGAAACACATATCTGCTTTACCCGGATGGACGGCGATCGTCTGGTTATCCACGCCTCCACCCAGGTACCATGGCACTTACGCCGCCAGGTCGCGCGCCTCGTAGGCATGAAACAGCATAAAGTTCATGTCATTAAAGAGCGAGTTGGCGGCGGTTTTGGCTCCAAACAGGACATCCTGCTGGAAGAAGTGTGCGCATGGGCAACCTGCGTGACCGGGCGTCCGGTACTGTTCCGCTACACCCGTGAAGAAGAGTTTATTGCTAACACCTCTCGTCACGTCGCGAAAGTCACCGTCAAACTGGGAGCGAAAAAAGATGGTCGCCTGACGGCAGTGAAGATGGATTTCCGCGCCAACACTGGCCCTTACGGCAACCACTCACTCACCGTACCGTGTAACGGACCGGCGCTGTCGCTGCCGTTATATCCGTGCGATAACGTCGATTTCCAGGTCACCACCTACTACAGCAACATTTGCCCAAATGGTGCTTATCAGGGTTATGGCGCACCGAAAGGTAACTTCGCTATCACCATGGCATTAGCGGAACTGGCTGAACAGTTACAGATCGACCAACTGGAAATTATCGAACGTAACCGGGTACACGAAGGGCAAGAGCTGAAAATTCTCGGTGCAATCGGTGAAGGTAAAGCGCCGACCTCCGTTCCTTCCGCCGCCAGCTGCGCACTGGAAGAGATCCTGCGTCAGGGTCGCGAGATGATCCAATGGTCTTCACCGAAACCGCAAAATGGTGACTGGCACATCGGTCGCGGCGTCGCCATTATCATGCAGAAATCGGGTATCCCGGATATCGATCAGGCTAACTGCATGATCAAACTGGAATCGGACGGCACCTTTATCGTTCATTCTGGCGGTGCGGATATTGGTACTGGTCTGGATACTGTAGTGACGAAACTGGCAGCAGAAGTGCTGCACTGCCCACCGCAGGACGTGCATGTTATCTCCGGTGATACCGATCATGCGTTGTTTGATAAAGGCGCATATGCCTCGTCCGGTACTTGCTTCTCGGGTAACGCGGCGCGTTTGGCAGCGGAAAATCTGCGGGAGAAAATTCTGTTCCACGGCGCGCAAATGTTGGGTGAGCCAGTGGCAGATGTTCAACTAGCAACGCCGGGCGTCGTGCGCGGCAAGAAAGGCGAAGTTAGTTTCGGGGATATTGCCCATAAAGGCGAAACCGGCACCGGCTTTGGTTCACTGGTGGGAACTGGCAGTTATATCACGCCTGATTTCGCTTTCCCGTATGGCGCAAACTTCGCTGAAGTTGCCGTCAACACGCGTACGGGTGAAATCCGCCTGGATAAATTCTACGCCTTGCTGGACTGCGGTACACCGGTCAATCCAGAGTTAGCGTTGGGACAAATCTACGGTGCCACCCTGCGTGCTATCGGCCACAGTATGAGCGAAGAGATCATTTATAACGCCGAAGGTCACCCGTTAACGCGTGATTTACGCAGTTACGGCGCACCGAAAATTGGTGACATTCCGCGTGATTTCCGCGCTGTGTTGGTGCCGAGCGACGATAAAGTCGGCCCGTTCGGGGCGAAATCGATCTCGGAAATTGGTGTAAATGGCGCAGCTCCGGCGATTGCTACCGCAATTCACGATGCCTGCGGCATCTGGTTACGCGAATGGCATTTCACACCGGAGAAAATACTCACCGCGCTGGAAAAAATATAAGTAATAAATGGCCGCTTCGGCGGCCTGTTTCTCTGTTTGAACGATGACTAAATAGTGACTGCGAAAATGAGATAAGCCGTTCTCAAGGCGTCCTGCGCCCCAAATTCGTGGGAATTTATTTTACTAATTCAGATGATCAAATTTACTTTAAAAGGAGTGAAGGGATGTCTGATATAAACAATGCAGGTTCTGACCTTATATTTGAACTGGAGGATCGCCCTCCCTTTCATCAGGCTCTCGTTGGTGCCATTACCCATCTGTTGGCAATTTTCGTTCCGATGGTAACCCCCGCGTTAATCGTGGGGGCGGCCTTACAGCTTTCCGCTGAAACAACTGCCTATCTTGTTTCTATGGCGATGATCGCCTCTGGTATTGGTACCTGGTTACAAGTAAACCGCTACGGCATCGTCGGTTCTGGCCTACTCTCAATTCAGTCAGTCAATTTTTCATTTGTTACGGTCATGATTGCGCTGGGCAGCAGCATGAAAAGCGACGGTTTTCACGAAGAGTTAATCATGTCGTCGCTTCTCGGCGTCTCCTTCGTTGGCGCATTTCTGGTTGTCGGATCTTCATTTATCTTGCCCTATTTACGTCGGGTTATTACGCCTACCGTCAGCGGTATTGTGGTACTGATGATCGGCTTAAGCCTGATTAAAGTCGGCATTATCGATTTTGGTGGAGGATTTGCAGCCAAAAGCAGCGGTACATTCGGCAATTACGAACATCTCGGCGTTGGTTTATTGGTTTTAATTGTGGTGATCGGCTTTAACTGCTGTCGCAGTCCGTTGCTACGCATGGGAGGGATCGCCATTGGGCTATGTGTCGGCTATATCGCATCGTTATGCCTGGGCATGGTGGATTTCAGCAGTATGCGCAATTTGCCGTTAATCACCATCCCGCATCCGTTCAAATACGGCTTTAGTTTTAGCTTCCATCAGTTCCTGGTGGTTGGCACGATTTATCTGCTTAGCGTGCTGGAAGCTGTCGGCGATATCACCGCCACGGCAATGGTTTCCCGCCGACCCATTCAGGGAGAAGAGTATCAGTCCCGACTGAAAGGCGGCGTGCTGGCAGACGGTCTGGTTTCTGTTATCGCCTCCGCTGTCGGGTCATTACCCTTAACCACGTTTGCGCAAAATAATGGGGTTATTCAGATGACTGGCGTCGCTTCACGTTATGTCGGGCGAACCATCGCGGTAATGCTGGTTATCCTCGGTTTGTTTCCGATGATTGGCGGCTTCTTCACGACCATTCCCTCGGCAGTTCTGGGAGGCGCAATGACGTTGATGTTTTCCATGATTGCCATCGCTGGGATTCGCATAATCATCACCAACGGTTTAAAGCGCCGAGAAACACTTATTGTCGCCACTTCTTTAGGTTTAGGACTTGGCGTCTCCTACGATCCCGAAATTTTTAAAATATTGCCAGCCTCTATTTATGTACTAGTTGAAAACCCTATTTGTGCTGGCGGGTTAACTGCGATTTTATTAAATATTATCCTCCCTGGTGGCTACCGACAGGAAAACGTTCTGCCTGGTATTACCTCAGCGGAAGAGATGGATTAACAGTAAAGGAGTCAATGATGTCAGGAGAACACACGTTGAAAGCGGTACGAGGCAGTTTTATTGATGTCACCCGTACGGTCGATAACCCGGAAGAGATTGCCTCTGCGCTGCGGTTTATTGAGGATGGTTTATTACTCATTAAACAGGGAAAAGTGGAATGGTTTGGCGAATGGGAAGACGGAAAGCATCAAATTCCTGACACTATTCGCGTGCGCGACTATCGCGGCAAACTGATAGTACCGGGCTTTGTCGATACACATATCCATTATCCGCAAAGTGAAATGGTGGGGGCCTATGGTGAACAATTGCTGGAGTGGTTGAATAAACACACCTTCCCTACTGAACGTCGTTATGAGGATTTAGAGTACGCCCGCGAAATGTCGGCATTCTTCATCAAGCAGCTTTTACGTAACGGAACCACCACGGCGCTGGTGTTTGGCACTGTTCATCCGCAATCTGTTGATGCGCTGTTTGAAGCCGCCAGTCATATCAATATGCGTATGATTGCCGGTAAGGTGATGATGGACCGCAACGCACCGGATTATCTGCTCGACACTGCCGAAAGCAGCTATCACCAAAGCAAAGAACTGATTGAACGCTGGCACAAAAATGGTCGTCTGCTATATGCGATTACGCCACGCTTCGCCCCGACCTCATCTCCTGAACAGATGGCGATGGCGCAACGCCTGAAAGAAGAATATCCGGATACGTGGGTACATACCCATCTCTGTGAAAACAAAGATGAAATTGCCTGGGTGAAATCGCTTTATCCTGACCATGATGGTTATCTGGATGTTTACCATCAGTACGGCCTGACCGGTAAAAACTGTGTCTTTGCTCACTGCGTCCATCTCGAAGAAAAAGAGTGGGATCGTCTCAGCGAAACCAAATCCAGCATTGCTTTCTGTCCGACCTCCAACCTTTACCTCGGCAGCGGCTTATTCAACTTGAAAAAAGCATGGCAGAAGAAAGTTAAAGTGGGCATGGGAACGGATATCGGTGCCGGAACCACTTTCAACATGCTGCAAACGCTGAACGAAGCCTACAAAGTATTGCAATTACAAGGCTATCGCCTCTCGGCATATGAAGCGTTTTACCTGGCCACGCTCGGCGGAGCGAAATCTCTGGGCCTTGACGATTTGATTGGCAACTTTTTACCTGGCAAAGAGGCTGATTTCGTGGTGATGGAACCCACCGCCACTCCGCTACAGCAGCTGCGCTATGACAACTCTGTTTCTTTAGTCGACAAATTGTTCGTGATGATGACGTTGGGCGATGACCGTTCGATCTACCGCACCTACGTTGATGGTCGTCTGGTGTACGAACGCAACTAATAATAAAACTTTAACATCCTCGTGAGGACATCATTATGTCTGGAGACATCCTACAAACACCGGACGCACCAAAGCCACAGGGCGCGCTGGATAATTATTTTAAAATTACCGCTCGTGGCAGTACCGTTCGTCAGGAAGTACTGGCTGGCTTAACGACCTTTCTGGCCATGGTTTATTCCGTTATCGTCGTTCCGGGAATGCTGGGCAAAGCAGGTTTTCCTCCCGCAGCTGTGTTTGTTGCCACCTGTCTGGTCGCGGGCTTCGGCTCGTTGCTGATGGGGTTGTGGGCCAATTTGCCAATGGCGATTGGTTGTGCGATTTCCTTGACGGCATTTACCGCATTCAGTCTGGTACTCGGGCAACAAATTAGCGTTCCTGTCGCACTGGGCGCGGTCTTTCTGATGGGCGTCATCTTCACCGCTATTTCCGTAACCGGTGTGCGTACCTGGATCTTACGTAATTTACCGATGGGTATCGCTCACGGTACAGGTATCGGTATCGGCCTGTTTCTGCTGCTGATTGCTGCTAACGGTGTGGGTATGGTTATCAAAAACCCGATTGAAGGCTTGCCAGTGGCGCTCGGTGCGTTTACCTCCTTCCCGGTGATGATGAGCTTGCTGGGGCTGGCGGTCATCTTCGGTCTGGAGAAGTGCCGCGTACCCGGCGGGATCTTGTTGGTGATTATCGCAATTTCGATTATCGGCTTAATCTTTGACCCAGCGGTGAAATACCACGGTCTGGTGGCGATGCCAAGTCTGACTGGCGAAGATGGTAAGTCTCTGATTTTCAGCCTCGATATTATGGGCGCACTCCAGCCAACCGTACTTCCGAGTGTACTGGCATTGGTGATGACCGCAGTGTTCGACGCCACTGGCACCATCCGTGCCGTCGCCGGTCAGGCGAATTTGTTGGATAAAGACAACCAGATCATCAACGGCGGCAAAGCCCTGACCAGTGACTCAGTAAGTTCAATATTCTCCGGCCTGGTGGGCGCAGCGCCCGCAGCGGTTTATATCGAATCAGCGGCAGGAACCGCCGCCGGGGGTAAAACAGGGTTAACCGCAACCGTAGTGGGGGCGTTATTCCTGCTGATTCTGTTCTTATCACCGCTGTCATTTTTGATCCCTGGTTACGCCACTGCACCCGCTCTGATGTACGTAGGTTTGCTGATGTTAAGTAACGTCTCGAAGCTGGATTTCAATGATTTTATTGACGCTATGGCTGGCCTGGTGTGTGCCGTGTTCATCGTTCTGACTTGTAATATCGTTACCGGTATTATGCTGGGCTTTGTGACACTGGTCGTAGGCCGCGTCTTTGCACGCGAATGGCAAAAGCTGAATATTGGTACGGTGATCATTACTGCCGCACTGGTCGCATTTTACGCGGGTGGTTGGGCAATCTAATAGATTCTCCGCGCCTTTCAGCGCGGAGATTTCTTTCACAGAGGATTCTCACCGCTGGCAACAATACGCTGCTGGCGGACTCGCCTGAGTTCTCTTTCAGTAAGCAACTGCAGCGCCTGTGTTGGGCAAGATTCAACGCAGGCAGGCCCCTCTTCCCGCTGTTCACAGAGATCGCATTTCACAATTTGTTGTCGGGTATCCCCCGGCAACGACTGAATGGTGATCATTCCAAACGGGCACGCACTGACGCAACTCTGACAGCCAATACAACGGGCAGAATTGGTCTGCACCACCTGCTCGCCCATCGTCAGCGCCCCCACGGGGCAAGCGCCAACACAAGGGGCGTTTTCACACTGATGGCACATCACCGGCGCACTGATGCTGTCCAGTCGCTGTACCTTCAGCCGGGGTAAAAAGACATCGGCATTCAACTCCTGTTCTGAAGGGTGAGCGACCACACAGGCTACTTCACAAGTACGGCAGCCAATACAGTCAGCCGGATTAACGATAATTAACGATTTCATCACGATGCCTTCGTATCAAACAGAGTTAACATATCGCGCGCCGCCTGCCTTCCTGCGGCCATTGCAGTGACAACCAGATCCGCGCCATGAACTGCATCACCACCAGCAAAGACTTTTTTCAGATGCGTCTGGGTAGGTAAATACCCGACGTCACCGGTTTGAATCAGGCCCCATTTATCGAGTTTAATTCCGCTGCCCTGCAACCACGGCATGGCATGCGCCTGGAAACCAAAGGCCATAATCAGAACATCGGCGGGCAATTCAAACTCTGAACCCGCTACCGGACGAGGACGACGGCGACCATCCGGCCCCGGCTCACCCATGGCGGTACGAATCAGGCCCACCGCAGTTAAACGCCCATCTTCGTCACAAGCGATATATTGCGGTTGAACATTGAACTGAAACTCGACACCTTCCTCGCGCGCATTAACCACCTCTTTGCGCGAGCCCGGCATACTGACTTCATCACGACGATACGCGCAGGTCACGCTGGCAGCATTGAGGCGAATGGAAGTCCGCAAACAATCCATTGTCGTATCGCCACCGCCCAATACCACGACTCGCTTACCTTCCACGTCCGTCAGCGGATACTCTTCAGACTCCGGCAATCCCATGAGCTGGCGGGTATGGGCAGTCAGGAACGGTAGAGCCTGAATGACACCGGGTGCATCTTCATGCGGCAGATCTGCTCGCATCATCCCGTAAGTCCCCACGCCGATGAAAACTGCATCATATTCAGAAGTTAAATCGCTAAAGGTAATATCGCGGCCAATTTCACAGTTAAGATGAAAGTCGATTCCCATTGCGGTGAATATCTCTCGCCGCTGGCTTAATACCGTTTTATCGAGTTTGAAAGGAGGAATGCCAAAAGTCAGCATACCGCCAATTTCTGGATGGCGATCAAAGACATCAACCTGAACTCCCGCGCGCGCCAGAATATCAGCACACCCTAACCCTGCTGGCCCAGCGCCAATCACCGCCACTTTTTCGCTACGGGGAACAACTTTGCTGACATCGGGACGCCAGCCCATCGCCAGCGCGGTATCGGTGATGTAGCGTTCCAGATTACCGATAGAGACTGCGCCAGAGTGATCTTTCAAAGTACATGCGCCTTCACAAAGACGGTCCTGTGGGCATACCCTGCCGCAGATTTCTGGTAAGGAACTGGTCTGGTGGCAAAGTTCTGCCGCTTCAATAATCTTTCCTTCCTGTACCAGACGGATGTAATCCGGAATAGCGTTATGCAGCGGGCAATGCCAGTTGCAGTTAGCTTTTTCGGCACAATAAACACAGCGGTCACTCTCATAAGTCGCTTGCAGTGGATCCAGCCCGCAATAGATTTCGCCAAAGTGGGTTTTCCGTTCACTCGCTGAAATTTTATCTGCGCCTTTACGCGAGTTAACGGGGAGCAACGCTGCACTGCGAGATGGCTGAGCGTCTGATGACGCTTTTCCTGCTGCCGTTTTGCGCTGGCGAGCCACCTTTATCCACTGTAACCCTTTATCGTCCATCAGTCGTAACGCCTGTGTTGGGCAGACTTCAATACAGGCTTGCGTGCCGGAACTGCGCTGGTTACAAAGGTCGCATTTCTGCGCAATCGTATCGACCATCTCAACGACGCCAAAGGGGCAAGCGATTGCGCATCTTTTACAGCCAATACATTTTTGCTCGTCCAGTTGTACGCTATCGGACTGGAAAGTCAGAGCATTAACCGGACAAGCCGTAACACAAGGGGCATTGTTGCAGTGATGGCAGGCCACCGGATTCGCAGCCTGGCCTTTCCCTACAACGTGGATACGCGGTCGAAAGTCACTGTGACTCAGCGGCCAGTTTTCTTGATTGTGTGCCACCGCACAGGCAATTTCACAAGCATGACAGCCTATACATTCCGCAGCTTCAGCAGCGATAAACTTATTCATTTGCATCCCTTTCATTTAATGAGTTATGTCTTCTCAAATTTCGCGATGCAATAAACGGGCATATATTAGGTAGCATGACCGTTTTAATTATAATTTTGCGACTGAGTTCAAATTATTGCCCCTCAATCTATGCCGCTTTCATTATTTCAACATTGCCGACCAAAAGAGCGCTATCCAGATAAAAACGATTAAATGCGAGAGTGCGACATGCCAGAATGATTAATGAAATATCAATATGAGAAAATTACAGATAATTTCATTGTCAGGTTCTCTTCTCATTTTCGTGGTTTAACCACGATTATGTGATTGCCTCCGCAATTCCTGTCTCTAACTCCCCTTCCTCGCAAAAACTGGCACTCCACGAGCATGTGTTTAGACAGTTTCATTAACGTAAACGGTTGCTTTTTACTCTGGCGGGCGAAAGGAGAAACACTGATGAGCGCCATAGATTCCCAACTTCCCTCATCTTCTGGGCAAGACCGCCCAACTGATGAGGTTGACCGCATATTATCACCAGGAAAGCTGATCATACTCGGTCTGCAACACGTCCTTGTCATGTACGCAGGTGCAGTCGCTGTTCCTCTTATGATTGGTGACCGACTGGGCCTCTCAAAAGAAGCTATTGCGATGCTCATTAGCTCGGATCTCTTTTGCTGCGGGATCGTCACATTATTGCAATGTATCGGTATCGGCCGCTTTATGGGGATCCGCCTGCCGGTGATTATGTCGGTGACCTTTGCTGCTGTAACACCAATGATAGCCATTGGGATGAACCCGGATATCGGCCTGCTGGGGATATTTGGTGCCACTATCGCCGCGGGTTTTATCACCACATTATTAGCGCCACTTATTGGTCGCTTGATGCCTTTATTCCCGCCACTGGTTACCGGTGTGGTTATTACTTCTATTGGGCTTAGCATCATTCAGGTGGGTATTGACTGGGCCGCCGGAGGTAAAGGGAATCCGCAATATGGTAATCCCGTTTATTTAGGTATCTCCTTTGCTGTCTTAATTTTTATCTTGCTCATTACTCGCTATGCGAAAGGATTTATGTCCAACGTCGCCGTATTACTGGGGATTGTATTTGGCTTTTTACTTTCGTGGATGATGAATGAAGTCAATTTATCCGGGCTACATGATGCTTCATGGTTTGCGATTGTCACGCCGATGTCATTTGGTATGCCGATTTTCGATCCCGTATCCATTCTGACCATGACTGCCGTGTTAATCATCGTGTTTATCGAGTCGATGGGGATGTTCCTGGCACTGGGTGAAATAGTCGGTCGTAAACTCTCTTCACACGATATTATTCGCGGGCTGCGTGTCGATGGCGTAGGGACAATGATAGGCGGAACGTTTAACAGCTTCCCCCACACGTCATTTTCACAAAACGTTGGCCTGGTTAGCGTGACGCGCGTTCATAGCCGCTGGGTGTGTATTTCTTCGGGAATTATATTAATCCTGTTTGGCATGGTGCCAAAAATGGCGGTGCTGGTCGCCTCCATTCCGCAATTTGTGCTGGGCGGTGCTGGGCTGGTGATGTTCGGCATGGTACTGGCGACAGGGATTCGAATTCTGTCGCGCTGTAACTACACCACCAACCGTTACAACCTCTATATTGTGGCGATCAGTCTCGGCGTTGGCATGACTCCGACGCTCTCTCACGATTTCTTTTCTAAGTTACCGGCCGTACTGCAACCGTTGCTGCATAGCGGCATTATGCTCGCAACCCTTAGCGCCGTTGTGCTGAATGTCTTCTTTAATGGCTACCAGCATCATGCTGACCTGGTGAAGGAATCCGTCTCTGATAAAGATTTAAAAGTCAGGACAGTACGTATGTGGCTTCTGATGCGCAAGCTGAAGAAAAATGAGCATGGAGAATAATATGAATTTTTTAATGCGCGCTATATTCAGTCTGCTGTTGCTTTTTACTCTCTCTATTCCTGTCATTTCTGACTGTGTTGCAATGGCCATTGAAAGTCGCTTCAAATATATGATGCTACTTTTTTAAATGGTTTTTACCTGTCGGCATCCGCTCAAAACGGGCGGTTGTCGATAAACGCTCACTTGGTTAATCATTTCACTCTTCAATTATCTATAATGATGAGTGATCAGAATTACATGTGAGAAATTATGCAAACGGAACACGTCATTTTATTGAATGCACAGGGAGTTCCCACGGGTACGCTGGAAAAGTATGCCGCACACACGGCAGACACCCGCTTACATCTCGCGTTCTCCAGTTGGCTGTTTAATGCCAAAGGACAATTATTAGTTACCCGCCGCGCACTGAGCAAAAAAGCGTGGCCTGGCGTGTGGACTAACTCGGTTTGTGGGCACCCACAACTGGGAGAAAGCAACGAAGACGCGGTGATCCGCCGTTGCCGTTATGAGCTTGGCGTGGAAATTACGCCTCCTGAATCTATCTATCCTGACTTTCGCTATCGCGCCACCGATCCGAATGGCATTGTGGAAAATGAAGTGTGTCCGGTATTTGCCGCACGCACCACCAGTGCGTTACAGATCAACGATGATGAAGTGATGGATTATCAATGGTGTGATTTAGCAGATGTATTACACGGTATTGATGCCACACCGTGGGCGTTCAGTCCGTGGATGGTGATGCAGGCAGCCAATAGTGAAGCAAGAAAATTGTTGTCTGCTTTCGCGCAGCACAATTAAAAAACCCCGACATTTGCCGGGGTTGTGAGCATAACGTAATGCTTATTTTACCGGACGCATCGCCGGGAACAGAATAACGTCGCGGATGGTATGGCTGTTGGTGAACAGCATTACCATACGGTCGATGCCAATCCCCAGACCTGCTGTCGGCGGTAAGCCATGTTCCAGTGCGGTAACGTAATCTTCATCGTAGAACATCGCTTCGTCGTCACCTGCGTCTTTCGCGGCAACCTGATCCAGGAAGCGTTGCGCCTGATCTTCCGCGTCATTCAGCTCGCTAAAGCCGTTACCGATTTCACGACCACCGATGAAGAACTCAAAGCGGTCTGTGATTTCCGGGTTAATGTCGTTACGACGCGCCAGCGGAGAAACTTCTGCCGGATATTCAGTAATGAAGGTCGGCTGAATCAGATGTGCTTCTGCCACTTCTTCGAAGATCTCGGTAACGATACGGCCCAGACCCCAGCTCTTCTCAACGTGGATACCGATAGATTCAGCAATCGCTTTCGCAGAGTCGAAGTTATCCAGATCCGCCATGTCGGTTTCCGGGCGATATTTCTTGATCGCTTCACGCATGGTCAGTTTTTCGAACGGTTTACCGAAGTCCAGCGTCACGTCGCCGTAGGTCACTTCCGTCTTACCGAGAATATCCTGTGCCAGAGTACGGAACAGCGATTCGGTCAGCTCGATCAGATCTTTGTAATCTGCGTAAGCCATGTAGAGTTCCATCATGGTGAACTCTGGGTTATGACGTACGGAGATACCTTCGTTACGGAAGTTACGGTTGATTTCGAATACACGCTCGAAGCCACCGACCACCAGACGCTTGAGGTACAGTTCCGGCGCGATACGCAGGTACATGTCGAGATCCAGCGCGTTATGGTGGGTGATAAACGGACGCGCAGCGGCACCGCCAGGGATCACCTGCATCATCGGCGTTTCAACTTCCATAAAGCCGCGGTTCACCATGAACTGGCGAATACCAGAGAGGATCTGCGAGCGTACTTTAAAGGTGTTACGGGATTCATCGTTAGAGATGAGATCCAAATAACGCTGACGATAGCGCGCTTCCTGATCCTGCAAGCCGTGGAATTTATCCGGCAGCGGACGCAGTGCTTTGGTCAGCAGACGCAGCTCGGTACAGTGGATAGACAGTTCGCCGGTTTTGGTTTTGAACAGTTTACCTTTCGCGCCGAGGATGTCGCCGAGGTCCCATTTTTTGAACTGCTCGTTGTAAACGCCTTCCGGCAGATCGTCACGGGCAACGTACAGCTGAATGCGACCGCCAACGTCCTGCAGGGTAACGAAAGACGCTTTACCCATAATACGACGGGTCATCATGCGGCCAGCAACGGCGACTTCGATGTTCAGCGCTTCCAGTTCTTCGTTCTCTTTACCGTCGAATTCTGCGTGCAATTGGTCAGAGGTATGATCGCGACGGAAATCGTTCGGGAAGGCAATCCCCTGCTCGCGCAGGTTCGCCAGCTTCTCACGACGCGTTTTCAGTTCATTGTTAAGATCGACTACCGCGTCAGCGCCCTGTGCGTGTTGTTCAGACATGTTGGTTCCTCATAACCCTGCTTTCAAACTTGCTTCGATAAATTGATCCAGGCTGCCGTCCAGCACGGCCTGCGTGTTGCGGGTTTCTACCCCGGTACGCAGATCTTTAATGCGGGAGTCATCAAGGACATAAGAACGAATCTGGCTGCCCCAGCCGATGTCGGATTTGTTATCTTCCATCGCCTGTTTCTCGGCATTTTTCTTCTGCATCTCCAGTTCATAAAGCTTCGCTTTCATCTGCTTCATGGCCTGGTCTTTGTTCTTGTGCTGGGAACGGTCGTTCTGGCATTGGGTCACGATCCCGGTTGGGATGTGGGTAATACGCACCGCAGATTCGGTACGGTTAACGTGCTGACCGCCCGCGCCGGACGCGCGATAAACGTCAATGCGCAGATCCGCCGGGTTGATTTCGATATCAATATCATCATCAACTTCCGGGTAAACAAACGCAGAGCTGAACGATGTGTGGCGACGACCGCCGGAGTCAAACGGGCTTTTACGCACCAGGCGGTGAACGCCAGTTTCTGTACGCAGCCAGCCGTAAGCGTAATCGCCGGAGATTTTGATCGTCACGGATTTAATACCCGCCACTTCACCTTCCGACTCTTCGATGATTTCAGTTTTGAAACCACGCGATTCTGCCCAGCGCAGATACATACGCTCAAGCATGCTCGCCCAGTCCTGTGCTTCCGTACCGCCAGACCCCGCCTGAATATCGAGGTAGCAGTCGGCGCTGTCATATTCGCCAGAGAACATACGGCGGAACTCAAGCTGCGCCAGTTTTTCTTCCAGGGCGTCGAGTTCAGCAACGGCTTCGTTAAAGGTTTCTTCGTCGTCAGCTTCTACAGCCAGTTCCAGCAGACCAGAAACATCTTCCAGCCCCTGTTTCATTTGGTCGAGGGTGTCGACAACGGCTTCGAGGGAGGAACGCTCTTTACCCAGCGCCTGTGCGCGTTCGGGTTCGTTCCAGACATCCGGCTGTTCCAGCTCGGCGTTTACTTCTTCCAGACGCTCTTTCTTGGCGTCGTAGTCAAAGATACCCCCTAAGAACGTCGGAGCGTTCCGTGAGGTCCTGAATGCGATTATTTACCGGATTAATTTCAAACATGGTCTGATTTCTTTTATTGAGCTAGTCAAAATGCGGTGATAAGAGCGGGATTGTACCCAATCCACGCTCTTTTTTATAGAGAAGATGACGCTAAATTGGCCAGATATTGTCGATGATAATTTGCAGGCTGCGGTTGCCGCGAAACTCGTTGATATCGAGCTTGTAAGCCAGTTGCACTTCGCGCACGCCGTTATCCGGCCAGAGAGCGGTATCGACATTAAAAGCAATACCATCCAGCAGTGGACCGCCGCCGACCGGTTCGACCATCACCTTCAAATGACGTTCGCCCACCAGCCGCTGTTGCAGCAGACGGAAATGACCGTCAAACAGCGGCTCCGGGAACATCTGCCCCCACGGGCCAGCATCGCGCAGCAGCTGCGCCACTTCCATGGTCATTTCGGCCGGGCTTAACGGACCGTCTGACACCACTTCGCCTTGCAATAGCGAAGGGTCCAGCCACTCAGTAACCAGTTCGCCAAACCGTTGTTGAAAGAGTTCGAATTTATCCTCTTCCAGCGACAAACCCGCCGCCATCGCATGACCGCCAAACTTCAGCATCATGCCAGGGTAGAGTGTGTCTAATCGCTCCAGTGCATCACGCATATGCAGCCCCTGAATGGAGCGACCGGAACCTTTCAGCGTACCATCACCTGCTGGCGCAAAGGCGATAACCGGACGGTGAAAACGCTCTTTGATGCGCGAAGCCAGAATACCGACAACGCCCTGATGCCATTCGGGGTGATACATTGCCAGCCCGCCGGGTAGCGTGTCGCGACTTCGCTCCAGTTTCTCGCACAGGGTCAGGGCTTCAACTTGCATTCCTTGTTCGATCTCTTTTCGCGTCTGGTTTAGCGCATCGAGTTCATTTGCCAGCACGCGCGCTTCGCCGATGTTGTCGCACAGCAAGAGCGCCACACCGACGGACATATCGTCCAGTCGCCCGGCAGCATTGAGACGTGGCCCCAGCGCAAAACCTAAATCGCTGGCGGCGAGTTTTTGCGCATCGCGATTTGCCACTTCCAGCAGCGCTTTAATCCCCGGACGGCACTTTCCGGCACGGATGCGACTCATCCCCTGCCAGGTCAGAATGCGATTATTAGCGTCCAGCGGCACGACGTCCGCTACTGTCCCCAGCGCTACCAGATCCAGCAGTTCTGCCAGGTTAGGAATTGCGATGCCGCGCTCATCAAACCAGCCCTGATCGCGCAAAAAGGTGCGCAGCGCCAGCATCAGATAAAACGCCACACCCACGCCTGCCAGTGATTTCGACGGGAAATTACAGTCGCGCAAGTTAGGGTTAATGATCGCTTCCGCTGCGGGTAATGTTTCGCCCGGCAAATGGTGATCGGTAACAATAACCGGAATGCCCAACGAGCGAGCGTGTTCAACGCCCGCATGGGAGGAAATACCGTTATCCACCGTGACAATTAACTGCGCGCCACGGGCATGGGCCTGATCGACTACTTCCGGGCTTAAGCCGTAACCGTCTTCGAAACGGTTTGGTACCAGATAGTCGATATTGCTGCAACCAAGCGAGCGCATCGCCAGCACGCTTAGAGCCGTGCTGGTCGCGCCGTCGGCGTCAAAATCGCCGACCACAATAATCCGCGTTCCTTCGCGAAAAGCGTTGTAAAGGATCTCAACGGCCTTTTCGACGCCGCTCAGTTGCTGCCAGGGCAACATACCTTTAACACTGCGTTCCAGTTCTTGCGCACTGCGCACGCCCCGGCTGGCGTATAAACGGCGCAGCAAGGGAGGCAATTCAGCGGGCAAGTCTGCCGTTTCATCGACTTCACGGCGACGAAGTTGTATCTGTTGTTTCACGCGAATTATTTACCGCTGGTCATTTTTTGGTGTTCGTCGAGGAATTCTTTCATCTCTTTCGGCGGCTGGTAACCCGGAACAAGTGTGCCATTGCTCAGCACAACTGCCGGAGTACCGCTAACGCCAAGCTGGACGCCAAGTGCGTAATGGTCGGCAATATCCACGTCGCAGCTGGCTGGTGCGACGCTTTTACCTGCCATCACATCATCAAACGCTTTGTTTTTATCTTTCGCACACCAGATAGCTTTCATTTCTTTCTCTGCATCGCTGTCCAGCCCCTGGCGCGGGAAAGCAAGATAACGCACGGTGATCCCCAGCGCGTTATAGTCTGCCATTTGCTCATGCAGTTTGTGGCAGTAACCACAGGTAATATCAGTAAACACGGTGATGACGTGTTTTTCCTGCGGCGCTTTATAAACGATCATCTCTTTTTCAAGCGCATTCAACTGCTTTAACAGCATCTTATTGGTGACATTGACCGGAGCCGTGCCGCTAACGTCATACATTGGCCCCTGAATGATATGTTTACCATCATCGGTGATGTACAACACGCCGCTGTTAGTCAGAACTGTCTTCATGCCAGCTACGGGCGCGGGCTGAATATCGCTGCTTTTGATGCCCATTTTGGCTAACGTTTGTTGAATTGCCGCGTCATCAGCCTGAGCAAAACCTGAAAACGCCGCTAACAAAGTAAACAACATAAAACCTTTCTTCATAAATCTTCCCGTTCTTTTCAGACATCACGCCCGCGGGTGATGCTGTTGATGAAGTTGCCGCAGACGCTCGGTAGCGACATGCGTATAAATTTGCGTGGTGGAGAGGTCGCTGTGGCCCAGTAGCATCTGCACCACGCGTAAATCCGCACCATGATTTAATAAATGGGTGGCAAAAGCGTGACGCAATACATGCGGTGACAGCTTTTCGCTGTCGATACCCGCCAGCACAGCATAATGTTTAATGCGGTGCCAGAAGGTCTGTCGCGTCATCTGCTGCGCACGCTGGCTGGGAAACAACACGTCAATTGACACACCATTCAGCAGCCACGGACGCCCATGTTCCAGATAGGTTTCCAGCCAGTAAACCGCCTCTTCACCTAACGGTACCAGGCGCTCTTTGTTGCCTTTACCAATGACCCGCACTACGCCCTGACGCAGGCTGATATCACTCATTGTCAGTCCGACCAGTTCAGAGACACGCAGCCCGGTAGCATACAACACTTCAAGCATGGCTTTATCGCGTAGCTCCAGTGGCTGATCAATTAATGGTGCCTGTAATAAACGTTCGACCTGCGCTTCGCTTAAATCTTTTGGCAAACGCTGGGGCAATTTCGGTGAAGCGAGATGCGCACTGGGATCGTCTTCACGAAACTTTTCGCGATAAAGATACTGGAACAATCGGCGCACTGCACTCAGCAAACGCGCTGAGCTGGTGGCTTTATACCCGCCCTCCAGCCGTTCTGCCAGTAATGCCTGCAAATCGTCACTTTGCGCCGTCGCCAGCGTCAACCCGCGGTGATGCAACCACTCCACCATCATTGACAGATCGCGACGGTAAGCGTTCAACGTATTTTCAGCCAGATTTTTTTCCAGCCACAGAGCATCAAGAAACTGCTCGATGCGTGCCAGATCCTGTTTCACTTGCGCCCCTTATGGTCACTCATTTGATCCATTATGCCTTATTGTGCCGTGACTAAAGCGATTCTGATACACTAGCTGCAAAAGCCACAGCAGAATCGAGAAGCTTACGTTATGAATATGGGTCTTTTTTACGGTTCCAGCACCTGTTACACCGAAATGGCGGCAGAAAAAATCCGCGATATTATCGGCCCAGAACTGGTGACCTTACATAACCTCAAGGACGACTCCCCGAAATTAATGGAGCAGTACGATGTGCTCATTCTGGGTATCCCGACCTGGGATTTTGGTGAAATCCAGGAAGACTGGGAAGCCGTCTGGGATCAGCTCGACGACCTGAACCTTGAAGGTAAAATTGTTGCGCTGTATGGGCTTGGCGATCAACTGGGATACGGCGAGTGGTTCCTCGATGCGCTCGGTATGCTGCATGACAAACTCTCGACCAAAGGCGTGAAGTTCGTCGGCTACTGGCCAACGGAAGGATATGAATTTACCAGCCCGAAACCGGTGATTGCTGACGGGCAACTGTTCGTGGGTCTGGCGCTGGATGAAACTAACCAGTATGACCTTAGCGACGAGCGTATTCAGAGCTGGTGCGAGCAAATCCTCAACGAAATGGCAGAGCATTACGCCTGATCTCACTGACGGCTTAGCGCATATGCTTTGCCGTCATCTTTATCTTTGCGTCTCTTGTTGCAACAAAATCCGCCGTAAATCCCGCCATTCGGCTTCGTCCATGCTGTCGGCTGCCAGCCATAAATGTTGCCGTTTACCGCCATCAGAACGTAAACGCAGCATCATGCCGCTCTTAATCATCCACGGTGCTTTGACGATGCACCACTCCTGCCCTTGCCAACGCAAACGCCCGTCCATCAACAAGCGAATTTCCCCCTGGCGAGCATTAATACGCCGCTGGCTGCGAACGCAATCAAACACCACCAGCGAAAGTAACACCATCCATAACGGGGTGTAACTGAGTGGCCAGGGCATGAGTAAAATAACAGCGGCAACCAGCCCATGAATCAGCAAGGAAAGCCACTGTGCGCGCCAGGAGACGCGCAAATCAGATTGCCACAGGACCACGTTCCCGGTTCCGTGTCTGGATGAGTCGGACCATCATTTCCAGTTCTGCATCGGCCGGTTTACCGTGATTCATCAGCCAGTTAAACAGGTCCGGATCGTCACATTCCAGCAGACGAATAAAGATGCGTTTTTCGTCATCGCTTAAGCTGTCGTACTCATGTTCGAAAAACGGCATGATTGAAATATCGAGTTCGCGCATACCACGGCGGCATGCCCAATGAATGCGGGCTTTGTTGTTAATGTCCATCTTCTTCCTGTCTCACGAAAATCCAGTACCCGGCTATTGTAACGTGTTTTTCGCCTTCTTTTACGGGAATATCAGTAAACACCATCGCGATCGCGAAATTAATTCACAACAATTCAATGGCTTCATTTTTTTGGAAGTCGCCTCGCAGAAGGCACAGATCGCGTAGTGAAAGCACTTGCATTGCCTCATAGCTCTTTTACCATTAGTCATTAATACGCCGTTAAGCAACTCAGGACTCTATTATGGCTTTTACACCTTTTCCTCCCCGTCAGCCTACGGCTTCTGCCCGTTTACCGCTGACGCTGATGACGCTTGATGACTGGGCGCTTGCCACCATTACTGGCGCGGACAGCGAAAAATATATGCAGGGTCAGGTGACAGCAGATGTCAGCCAGATGACAGAAAATCAGCACCTGCTCGCCGCCCATTGCGACGCCAAAGGTAAAATGTGGAGCAATTTACGTCTGTTCCGCGACGGCGATGGCTTTGCATGGATTGAACGGCGCAGCGTGCGTGAACCGCAGCTGACTGAACTGAAAAAATATGCGGTATTCTCTAAAGTGACCATCGCGCCAGACGACGAGCGTGTGCTGCTTGGTGTTGCCGGTTTTCAGGCGCGCGCCGCGCTGGCAAATCTCTTTAGCGAACTGCCTTCGAAAGAAAAACAGGTAGTCAAAGAAGGCGCGACCACTTTGCTATGGTTTGAACACCCGGCAGAACGTTTCCTGATCGTAACCGATGAAGCTACTGCTAATATGCTGACCGATAAACTGCGCGGTGAAGCGGAACTGAACAATAGCCAACAGTGGCTGGCATTAAACATTGAAGCGGGTTTCCCGGTGATTGATGCCGCCAACAGCGGGCAGTTTATCCCACAGGCGACCAATCTCCAGGCGCTGGGCGGTATCAGCTTTAAGAAAGGCTGTTATACCGGACAAGAGATGGTGGCGCGAGCAAAATTCCGTGGTGCCAACAAACGCGCGCTCTGGTTGCTGGCAGGTAGCGCCAGCCGACTGCCGGAAGCTGGTGAAGACTTAGAGCTGAAAATGGGCGAGAACTGGCGTCGTACCGGTACGGTGCTGGCTGCGGTAAAACTGGAAGATGGTCAGGTCGTGGTACAGGTCGTCATGAATAACGATATGGAACCGGACAGCATCTTCCGCGTACGCGACGATGCGAATACACTGCATATCGAGCCGCTGCCGTATTCGCTCGAAGAGTAAATCTCTGTATCGCATCAGGCATTTATCGCCTGATGCGACGCTGACGCGTCTTATCATGTCTGGGATTTGATGCCTTTATCACAACAGGGACGAGGCCCGTAGATCGGATAAGGCGTTCACGCCGCATCCGGCGGTTGCGCTCCGATGCCTGATGCGACGCTGGCGCGTCTTATCAGGCCTACAAAGGCATACCCATTACGCCTGCCCAATATACAAATAGATCGCCAGAAAGTGGCACACACTACCGCCGAGCACGAAGCCGTGCCAGATGGCATGGTTGTATGGAATGCGTTTGCAGACGTAGAAAATCACCCCGAGCGAATAAACCACGCCGCCTACCGCCAGTAAGGTAACGCTGCCCGCCGCGAGCTTAACTGCCATTTCATAAATTACCACCAGCGACAGCCAGCCCATCGCCAGATAGGTCACCAGAGATAAAATTTTGAATCGGTGCGCGATGGTCAGTTTAAACAGAATACCCAGCAATGCCAGGCTCCAGATAACAATCATCAACCCGCGCGCTAACGGAGAATCCAGCCCCACCAGCAAAAACGGCGTGTAGGTTCCGGCAATCAACAGGTAAATAGCGCAATGGTCAAATTTCTTCAGCCACATTTTTGCCCGTTGATGAGGAATGGCGTGATAGAGCGTCGAAGCGAGGAACAGCAGGATCATACTGCCGCCATAGAGGCTGTAACTGGTTATCGCTGTGGCGCTGGCATTGAGATCCACCGCCTGAACCAGTAGCAACACCAGCCCAACGATACCAAACACCAACCCAATGCCGTGACTGACGCTGTTGGCAATTTCCTCTGCCAGCGAATATCCCTGCTTAATGAGGGGCTTCTGAACCATAACTTACTCCGGAGAAACGTACACGCACATGTATACCTCTCCAGCGTAACTGAGAATAGTTCCAGTGAACACCTGTTAGCTAAAATAAATTCTGATTTGAGACTAATCTCCTAAAAATCATGAAATTAAATGCGAAATTTCAACTAACAGGCGTGAGTTCAATTTAAAGACATTTAAATTCAATCACATAAAACTGTGTCTGACCGGGATAGATGTCGGCAATGACCTTTATCAGTTCAGTCAGGGTCATATTTTCCTGCTCTGCATGTTTTTCCGTCAGCGTATCCAGCGTTACGGTTGAGGTTGCGGTGACTTCAATCGTGCAAAAATAACCGTCATCTTCAAAACGCCCGACACGAAGCACATCACCCGTTTTGAAGTGCGATTCAGACTCGTCGCGGATGGTGATGGTTTTACGCCCAGCCAGAATGTCATCCTGGAAACGTTGAAAAAAAGTGATGTCGTTTGGCTGCATGGTACTATTTCCTGTAAGAATTGACTCATCTGGAGCCTATGATAGTGAAAAAACTCACCTTACCGAAAGATTTCTTATGGGGCGGCGCAGTTGCCGCTCATCAGGTCGAAGGCGGCTGGAACAAAGGCGGCAAAGGGCCGAGCATTTGTGACGTTCTGACCGGTGGCGCACACGGCGTGCCGCGCGAAATCACCAAAGAAGTCTTGCCAGGCAAATACTATCCAAACCATGAAGCCGTTGATTTTTATGGTCACTACAAGGAAGACATCAAGCTATTTGCCGAAATGGGCTTCAAATGTTTTCGGACTTCCATCGCCTGGACGCGTATTTTTCCAAAAGGTGATGAAGCTCAGCCAAACGAAGAAGGGCTGAAGTTCTACGATGATATGTTCGATGAACTGCTGAAATACAACATCGAACCGGTGATCACCCTCTCCCACTTTGAAATGCCGCTGCATCTGGTGCAGCAATACGGTAGCTGGACCAACCGTAAAGTGGTTGATTTCTTTGTCCGTTTCGCGGAAGTGGTGTTTGAACGCTATAAGCATAAAGTCAAATACTGGATGACCTTCAACGAAATTAACAACCAGCGTAACTGGCGTGCACCGCTGTTCGGTTACTGCTGCTCCGGCGTGGTTTATACCGAGCATGAGAACCCGGAAGAGACGATGTATCAGGTGCTGCATCACCAGTTTGTCGCCAGCGCCCTGGCGGTGAAAGCTGCGCGTCGCATTAACCCGGAGATGAAAGTCGGCTGTATGCTGGCGATGGTGCCGCTCTATCCCTACTGCTGTAACCCGGACGATGTGATGTTCGCTCAGGAGTCGATGCGCGAACGCTACGTCTTTACCGATGTGCAGCTACGCGGCTATTACCCGTCCTATGTGTTGAACGAGTGGGAGCGTCGCGGATTTAACATCAAAATGGAAGACGGCGATCTCGATGTACTGCGTGAAGGCACCTGCGATTATCTTGGTTTCAGCTATTACATGACCAACGCAGTGAAGGCCGAAGGCGGCACCGGCGATGCGATCTCTGGTTTTGAAGGCAGCGTACCGAACCCGTATGTTAAAGCGTCTGACTGGGGCTGGCAGATTGATCCAGTAGGTCTGCGCTATGCCCTTTGCGAACTGTATGAGCGTTATCAGAGGCCGCTGTTTATTGTCGAAAACGGTTTTGGCGCTTACGACAAAGTGGAAGAAGATGGCAGCATCAACGACGACTACCGCATTGACTACCTGCGCGCCCATATTGAAGAGATGAAAAAAGCAGTGACTTACGATGGTGTGGATCTGATGGGCTACACACCGTGGGGCTGCATCGACTGCGTGTCATTCACTACCGGGCAGTACAGCAAACGCTACGGCTTTATCTATGTGAATAAACATGACGACGGTACTGGCGATATGTCGCGTTCACGTAAGAAGAGCTTTAACTGGTACAAAGAGGTGATTGCCAGCAACGGCGAGAAGCTTTAAGTCGATGAAGTACCGGATGCAATACTTGTTGCATCCGGTCAGACAACTTCCCTGTTTTATTTCCCGCCCGCCAAATCGATAAAACTTCCCGTGACGTAAGAGGCTTTATCACTTAGTAGCCAGACAATGGCCTGCGCGACCTCTTCTGCCTGTCCACCACGCTGCATGGGGATGTTCGACTTAACGCGATCGACGCGTCCAGGCTCGCCGCCGCTGGCGTGCATTTCGGTATAAATAAACCCTGGCCGCACGCAGTTAACCCGGATCCCCTGCGCGGCGACTTCCAGCGATAGTCCGGTGGTTAACGTATCAATCGCCCCTTTCGATGCCGCGTAATCAACATATTCCCCTGGCGAACCCAACCGTGAGGCCACCGAAGAGACATTGACGATAGCGCCGCCACTGCCACCATTTTTAAGCGCCATGCGTTTTACCGCCTCGCGGCAGCAGAGAAAATATCCCGTCACGTTGGTGGAAAGTACTCGGTTGATTCGCTCTGCGGTAAGGTTTTCAACGGTGCACTGGGTAAACAAGATCCCGGCGTTATTGACCAGCGCTGCTAGCGGTTCATCGTGCTGATCGATTGCTGTAAACATTGCGATGACCTGATTTTCGTCGCTGATATCCGCCTGGAGCACGAATGCCTTGCCACCGGCTTGCGTGATTAAGTTCACCACTTCCTGCGCCGCATGGAGGTTTTGTTGATAATTAACCGCCACCGTATACTCTTCTTTCGCCAACAGTAATGCAGTTGCCCGCCCGATGCCGCGACTGCCACCGGTCACAAGTGCTATAGCCATTTGTTTTTCCGAGAAAAATTAATTCGTTGACGTATCTTTGAGATTGCTAACAAACTGGCTCAATCTTCAATGTTGGCACGCTTTTCCCCTCGCCCTTTCAGGGAGAGGGCCGGGGTGAGGGTAAATATTCGCGCCAGTGCCGGCCTGTTCCCCTCACCCTAACCCTCTCCCCAAAGGGGGGAGGGGACTGTCTGAGCGCTTTTGTACTTTGTCATCTGACTAAAAAGGCGCCGAAGCGCCTTTAGAAGATAGTCGAATCAGTGAATTACTGGTATTCGCTAATCGGTACGCAGGAGCAGAACAGGTTACGGTCGCCGTAAACATCATCCAGACGTTTCACCGTCGGCCAGTATTTGTCTGCCACACCTGCCGGGAATACTGCAACTTCACGGCTGTACGGATGCGCCCACTCGGCGACCAGTTCGTTCTGAATGTGCGGCGCGTTCACCAGCGGGTTATCTTCCAGCGGCCAGACACCGGCTTTAACCTGGTCGATTTCTGCGCGGATAGCCAGCATCGCGTCGATAAAGCGATCCAGTTCCACTTTGCTTTCAGATTCAGTCGGTTCAACCATCAGCGTACCCGCCACCGGGAACGACATGGTCGGCGCGTGGAAACCGTAGTCGATCAGGCGCTTGGCAATATCCAGCTCGCTGATGCCGGTTTCTTCTTTCAGCGGGCGAATATCGAGAATACATTCGTGCGCCACGCGACCGTCGCGACCGGTATACAGCACCGGGAAGGCATCCTGCAGGCGGCTGGCAATATAGTTGGCGTTGAGGATTGCCACCTGGCTTGCTTTTTTCAGCCCTTCTGCGCCCATCATGCGGATGTACATCCAGCTGATTGGCAGGATAGAGGCGCTACCGAACGGTGCCGCAGAAACTGCGCCCTGACGGGTTAACATGCCTTCGATTTGCACCACGCTATGACCCGGTACAAACGGTGCCAGATGCGCTTTCACACCGATCGGTCCCATACCCGGACCACCACCGCCGTGCGGAATGCAGAAAGTTTTATGCAGGTTGAGGTGCGAAACGTCCGCGCCAATAAAGCCCGGCGAGGTGATGCCAACCTGGGCGTTCATGTTCGCGCCATCAAGGTAAACCTGACCGCCGAACTGATGCACGACTTCACACACTTCACGGATCGTTTCTTCATACACGCCGTGGGTAGAAGGATAAGTCACCATGATACAGGAGAGGTTATCGCCCGCCTGTTCCGCTTTCGCGCGCAGATCAGTCAGATCGATGTTGCCGTTTTTATCACACGCCACAACCACCACCTGCATTCCTGCCATATGTGCAGAAGCGGGGTTAGTTCCGTGCGCAGAAGCCGGGATCAGGCAGATATCGCGATGCCCTTCGTTGCGGCTTTCATGATAATGACGAATCGCCAGCAGGCCCGCGTATTCGCCCTGTGCGCCGGAGTTCGGCTGCATACAAACGGCGTCGTAACCGGTCAGTTTCACCAGCCAGTCAGCCAGCTGCGCAATCATCTGCTGATAACCTTCAGCCTGTTCCGGCGGGCAAAACGGGTGCAGTTCGGCAAATTCCTGCCAGGTGATTGGGATCATCTCGGCGGCGGCGTTCAGTTTCATGGTGCAGGAACCCAGCGGGATCATCGCCTGATTCAGCGCCAGATCTTTACGCTCCAGCGAGTGCATATAGCGCATCATTTCGGTTTCGCTGTGGTAGCGATTAAACACCGGATGAGTGAGGATTTCGTCGTCGCGCAGCATCGCAGGCTGAATAGAGCGGCTGTCGTGAGCCACGTCTTTGTCCAGCGTGTCGATCTCCAGCCCGTGGTTATCGCCCAGCAGCACGCTGAAAAGCTGCATTACGTTTTCACGCGTGGTGGTTTCATCAAGGGTGATCCCAACCGCGTTTAGGATATCGCTACGCAGGTTGATTTCAGCCGCTTCGGCACGCGCCAGTACGCCCGCCTTGTCGGCCACTTCCACACACAGAGTGTCGAAATAGTGCGCATGGCGCAGCTTCAGACCTTTTTGTTGCAGGCCTGCCGCCAGGATATCGGTCAAACGGTGAATGCGGTTAGCGATACGTTTCAGGCCAACCGGGCCGTGATAAACGGCATACAGGCTGGCGATGTTTGCCAGCAGTACCTGGGAAGTACAAATGTTGGAGTTCGCTTTCTCACGGCGGATATGTTGCTCGCGAGTCTGCATCGCCATGCGCAGCGCGGTATTGCCAGCTGCATCTTTCGATACACCGATAATACGGCCCGGCATTGAGCGTTTGTATTCATCTTTCGCCGCAAAGAATGCCGCGTGTGGGCCACCGTAGCCCATCGGCACGCCGAAGCGTTGCGCCGAACCAAAAACAATATCCGCGCCCTGTTTACCCGGCGCAGTTAACAGCACCAGCGCCATAATATCGGCGGCAACGCTGACCACAATTTTGCGTGATTTCAGTTCGCTAATAAGCGCAGTGTAGTCGTGAATTTCACCGGTAGTGCCTACCTGCTGTAACAGCACGCCGAAGACGTCCTGATGGTCGAGCACTTTTTGCGCGTCATCGACAATCACTTCAAAACCAAAGGTTTCGGCACGAGTACGGACCACATCCAGCGTTTGCGGATGCACATCGGAAGCCACGAAGAAGCGGTTGGCATTTTTCAGTTTGCTGACGCGTTTCGCCATCGCCATTGCTTCGGCGGCAGCGGTGGCCTCGTCCAGAAGAGAAGCAGAGGCCATATCCAGTCCAGTCAAATCCAGCGTTACCTGCTGGAAGTTGAGCAGTGCTTCAAGGCGGCCCTGGGAGACTTCAGGTTGATACGGAGTGTACGCGGTATACCAGCCCGGATTTTCCAGCATGTTACGCAGGATAACCGGCGGTAGCTGCACGGCGGTGTAACCCATGCCGATGTAAGACGTGAAGCGTTTATTGCGACTGGCAATAGCCTTGAGTTCTGCCAGTGCGGCGTATTCGGTCGCCGGTGCGCCAACCTGCGGCGGGGTCGCAAGCTGAATATCTTTCGGCACAATCTGGCCGGTCAGCGCGTTTAACGATTGTGCACCAACGGCATTCAGCATTTCTTGCTGTTGCGCGGCGTCCGGTCCGATATGGCGTTCAATAAAAGCGCCGCTGTTTTCAAGCTGGCTTAACGTCTGTGTCATGAGCGATGGTTCCTGAAACGTGCAG
>ERZ1106981.165-NODE-165-length-56877-cov-9.948365_pt1 | contig 56877 bp, 48 predicted proteins | sample MGYA00403692_ERZ1106981 | MGnify/ENA primary metagenome ERZ1106981 (study PRJEB35170, sample SAMEA104062431) | human gut metagenome | biome: human gut; feature: human-associated habitat; material: faeces | place: Denmark | collected 2012-06-22 ... | reverse complement strand
TTTCCGCATAGGAAACCCTTATTCGTAGCTAAGCGAGGTTAATTCTAGCGGATAAACGAAGAATTGTCAACGAGAAAAGCACAGACTTTTTCGTTTTTTTCCATTTCTTTTTAAATTCAAGGACAATCCACCGTTACAGGCGTTGCATTTTGCCTTTTTCCGCAGGATTTCAGCTCTTTTGGTATACCCCAAGTTCAATTATTTATTCTTTCAGCCTCCGTATTTTTACCGCTCTGCTCAGACCGCAGCTTTTGCGGTATTCCTTATTTAAATAGCAAATACATTTCTATTATCTTAGAATCACGCTTCAAAAGAGCGGCGGTTTCAGCCAGTCCTGCAGCTGCTGCTGTGCGCAGGAAGAAAACAGGCTGCAGCTAAAGGTATAAACAAGGAATAAATCGGAATTCAAGCCCTGTCCCAGCTGGAATTTTCCCTGCAGCGCTTCTTTCAGCTCCTGAATAGGCGGAAGATGCTCCGGATTGTTCTGAACACGCAGCAGAATTGCTTCCAGACGCTGCATGCAAAGCGTGAAACGATCGCTGAATTCCATCATTAAGCCCAGAATGGCGCTTTGATAAAATTCCAAATTCGGCCGCAGGATAAACTCATACAACAAGATCCAGATCGATTGAAGATGCTCGTCATGACTTAAACGGCGGCACTGGTTCAGAAGTTCTGTTTCAAACGGATCCAGAGATTCGCCTTGGGATAAACGAAGAAACAACGCATATTGAGCTTCCGTCGACTGTTGAATTTCCTGAGCGCTGAGATGGTAAATCAGCCTCTGCAAATACTTCAGGTTCTCTTTGAAGTGCAGCTTGAGTTCAGAAGAAATCCGATCCCAGAGAAACTGCCGGTACGGATCAACTTCAATATCCAAAAACGGCGCCAGCAGTAAAATGGCAATCATGCGCGCATCCGAAACAACATCCATGGAATCCGCCAGCCGGATCTGCGGCAGCGTGTCAAAGTGCTGACGCGGCAGTTTCAGCAGAAACTCCGGCGTGGCATTGCAGGGGATGGTTTCCAGCAGATAACGAATTACTTCCAGCTGAGCAGCCATTTCATTGATTTTCTGTTTTCTCTGATAAACATGACGATGAAGAAAGAAATTCAGCGAGATCGGATAGCGAAACGCTTCATGAATGACTTCAATGGGAAGATCCAACTGCCGCAGCCGCTGAATAATTTCCAGCGTTTTCAGATCAGATTCGTTTAAGTCATAGTAGCCATTTTCATTTTTAGCCGGAGAGATCAGACCTTCCTGGATATAAAAATGTACCGCTTTACGGCTTAACCCGGTTTTCTTGCAGACTTCATGAACACGCATCGAAATTCACCTCAGCCAAAGCATACCCTTACAGGACAGATTTTGCAAGATAATTTGTGAAATTAATAATTAAATGTTCAGAAAATCTTTTTTCCGGGGCTAAAAAACAGAAAAAAGGCAAAGAAAAAGCGGGGTTGACTGTCCTTGTGACGGATGTTGTATTCTGAAATCAAGAAGAAAGGCTCATTGCGCCGTAAGGTGCGGTATGAGCGAAGAGAGGAAAAAAGAGATGAAATTGAAAAGGATCTTCTTACCCCTTCTGGCGGCGCTGCTGTTAGGCGGATGTACGGCAGCCCCTGCCCCCCAGACAACAACTACGGATTTTGACGCAGAGGTCGATTATCTGATCGTCGGCGGAGGCGCCGCCGGCATTGCCAGCGCGGTGGAAGCGGCCGATCAGGGGATTGAAAAAATCATGATCGTTGAAAAGACCGGTATGCTCGGCGGTGCGGCCGTGTATTCCGGCGGCATCTTCGGCGGCGTTGAAACTGAAATCACCAAAGCTCTGGATCTGCACGTCGATATCGAAGAGGTGATTGCCGAGCAGCAGCGTGAAAAGCATTATATCCTGAACGATGAATTAACCCGTCTGACCATCGAAAGCGCGGGCAAAACCATCGATTGGATGATCGGCACGCTGGGTGTTCAGTTTCAGCCGGAAGTAATCGTGAAAGACGGCTATGGAACGCTGCAGACGATTCATTTGGTTGAAGGGGAAGGCTCAGGTCTCAGAGAACCTTTTGAAAAAGCCATTGCGGATCGCTCCATCGAAGTCCGCAAGAATACCAAAGCAACCTCGCTCATCACTGAAAACGGCAAGGTGATCGGCGCTGAATGTGTGGATGAAAACGGAAAAACAATCCGGATCAAAGCCAAAGCGACGCTTTTAGCAACCGGCGGGTACAGCGCGAATACTGAACTGATGGCCAGCGCCGCCGAACCGAACCGCTATTTCCAGACGTCTAATCTGAGCTACCAAACCGGTGACGGCCTGGTCATGGCTTCGGCCATCGGAGCCGGCGTCCAGAATCTGGATCAGATTCAGGTCTATCTGCGCGAAGTGGAAAACAGCACAAGTCAGTTCCCGTACATGTTTACGATTTTTGTCGGACAGGATGGCCGCCGCTTCATGGATGAGAAGAGAACGGCGCAGACCTGGAATCAGGAAATTAAAGATGATGTCGTTGAGCTTTATGGAAGAACCGGTGTGGATTATTTCTGGAGCCTTGCGGATGAAGCTTCTCTGCAGATGATGCAGATCGCAGATGCAGCCAAAGATCACGAAGGAATCGTGGTTGCGGATACTCTGGATGAGCTGGCGCAGAAGACCGGAATGGATGCGGAAGCGTTAAAAGCAACAGTAGACCGCTGGAATTCCTTTGCGGCTAAAATGGAAGATGAAGATTACAACCGGACAGCCCAGTTCTGGTTCCCGATTTCCACAGGTCCGTTCTATGCGTTAAAGACGACCTTCTTCTCCAGCGTTTGTCATGGCGGCATCACCAAAAACGCCAATGCTCAGGCAACACGCATTGACGGCAGCGTTATCGAAGGCTTATATGCCGCCGGTGAAGTGACCACCGTTACCAATTCCAATGGCTACACCATCTCCAACGCGATCACCTTTGGTCGGATCGCTGCTCAGCATGCGGCTTCACAGATCCAATCCGCAAACTAAGTTATAACCGATATAAAAGAATCGCACCCCTGCGATCACGCCGTTTCTGACTAATTGGAGACGGCGTTTTATTATGTCCGCAAACTTCCGGCAACGACTCCAGTCATTCACAAACTGTCAGAACTTTTTTCCAACAGAAAAGCGGCCTATAGCGCCGCCTGACTGGTTCCTGTATTTTTACTTTTGTTTCTGATCACTGCGTTCCAGAGCCTCGGTTAGAAAGATCCGCAGTTTGTCCATCGTGGCATCACTGACACAGTGCTCCATATGGCAGGCATCTTCCTCTGCTGTCTGTTCGTCGATCTCAAGCACCTCCATCAGAAATCGTTTAAACAAGACGTGCCGGCTGTAAACTTTCTGGGCATAATGCCGGCCGGATTCGGTTAAGTGGATCGTACCGTAAACTTCCTGATGAATGTATCCGGCATCCTTCAAAACACCCATGGCCTTATTGACGCTGGGCTTGCTGACATGAAGCATGGCGGCGATATCGCTCATTCTGACGCTCGGGTTGCGCTGTTCCAGAATCAATATGCTTTCCAGATAATTTTCTGATGATTCATTCATTCTTTCCATAATGATCCTGTCCTCGCTTTCTGCAGTTTATTATAACAAATCCTTTGAACTTGGACAACTAAACCGCTTTCTTTCGCCGCAATTTTAAAGATCGGGCAAGAAACTCCACCGTTTGCCGCAGCCCCTCTTTTCGTGCCTGGCTGCGTGTTGAGCTGCTTTGTCTTTCATCAGGCCGTTCCTCGGTAAAGTAAAGACCGGTTTCCGGGTCAAGACTGAGGCTGTCCAAAGGCCAGCCGGGATGACGGACAGGATGAGCGCTCTCACACAGCCAGAATCCGCCGGCTCGAATCAGCTTTGGATCTGTCAGCTGAAACACCGCTTCCTGTCCGGTTTCATCAACAACCGCCCAGCCATCCAAATAAGCCGCCATCAGTCTTCCGCCATGGCGATGGGCAAGGCGCTGATAATGCGTCAGCATTTCATCATAACTCATCTCATGCACGCCGTCTTTCCGCCGAACATACAAACCTGGCTGATCCGGATCCTGAGGATCCAGATCAAGAAACTGAAAGGCCGAATCCTGACCGATGCAGGCCATGTGGGTCTGCGCAAAACCAACGCGTACTTTCAACAGCGCGTTGCCGCAGGAACTGTCCGCGGTTTCCTCCATGATCCGCTTGGCATTGAGCGTGTGGATCCCGACAATCTGCACCGCATAATCCGCCAGCCAGCGCTGCATCCCTTCAATTTTATTTGCGTTCTGCGTCGCAGAACAAATTGTTTTCATCCGAGCTCCTTTTTGATAAATCGGACAGAATCTTTCCATTTTGTTTGTCCGCTGACTCAGCGGTCGTTTTATCCCAGTTCTACATCAGCAAGGAAACGATATGATAAACGGCAAACGACACGCAGTAGGCCACGCCGATCTGAAACCCCATCGACTTCAGCGTATATTTCCAGCTTCCCGCTTCGGAGTGAATCGCCGAAATGGCGGCAACGCATGGGGCATAAAGCAGAACAAAGGTCATAAAGGCAATCGCGGAAGCCGGGGTAAAGACTTGGGTCAGCACCGTCGCCAATTGAGAAACGTTGCCGACGTTATACATCACGGCCATCGAGGACACAACGCTTTCCTTCGCGATCAGCCCGGAGATCAAAGCGATTGCCGACTGCCAGTGGCCAAAACCCAGCGGGATGAACAGCGGGGCAATGAACCGGCCGATCATTCCCAAAATGCTCGCCGTCGGATCATCCACCATCTGCAATGCAAAGCTGAAATTGGTGAGTACCCACAGCAGCACGGTCATGGAGAAGATGATCGTTCCGGCTTTGATCAAAAAGCCCTTGGCTTTCTGCCACATGTGGTTCATCGTGACCTGAAACGAAGGAATCCGATACGGCGGCAGTTCCAGAATAAACGTGGATTCATTGTCTTTAAAAACCGTATGCCGCAGCAGAAAGCCGCAGCCGACCGCAACCAGAATGCCCAGCACGTACATGCTGAAGATCGCGATACCGGAATGCGCGGGAAAGAAGATCCCGGCAAACAGCGCGTAGACCGGCAGCTTGGCGCCGCAGGACATAAACGGAATCAGCAGAATCGTCATTTTACGATCCTGTTCATGCTCCAGAACCCGCGAAGCCATGACCGCCGGCACTGTACAGCCAAAGCCCATCAGCATCGGGATAAACGCCTTGCCGTTCAATCCGATTTTCCGCAGCATGCCATCCATCAGAAAGGCGGCCCGAGACATGTAGCCGCTGTCCTCCAATACCGACAAAAATAAAAACAGAAGCATGATCTGAGGCATGAATGACAGGACGCTGCCAACCCCGCCGATAACGGTATTGACCAGATCCAAAGCCCACGGCGCGACCGCCATGGACGCCAGCGCCGCCAACAGATTCGCAGCCAGCACCTCGTTGATCACCATTTCAACCCAGCCCTTTAGCCCTTCGCCGATCGGTCCGAAGGTCACGATAAACATGCAGAACAAAATCAGAAAGAAGACGGGAATGCCAAGATATTTATGCGTAACAATCATGTCGATCCGATCTGATACCGACGTTTCACTTTCCCGTTTTTTGACGCACTGCTTCATCATCATTTCAATCAGGGAATAGCGCATATCCGCAACGGCCATATCAATTTCCCGCTGGCCGCGCTGATCGCAGAACTGTTTCTGCAGCCCTTCAAGCTGATTGAGCTGCGTTTCAGACATCCGCAGATCCCGGACGATCGCTTCATCATTTTCCAGCATTTTCATCGCATAGAACTTGTCGTGCACATGATCATGCCGACAGGCTTCGCGAATCACGCTGATCTGTCTTATAATCGCTTCGGTTGCCGAACCATATTCCAAGACAGAACTGTGCGTATTGTGGACAAGTTCGTGAATCAGTTCCGCCATGCCGCTGCCGTTTTTCGCGCTAATCGCCACCACCGGCGTATCCAGAAGCGCGGACAATTGTTTTAGATCCAGAGTGATGCCTTTGCCTTTCAGCTCATCCAGCATATTGACCGCGATGACCATCGGAATGCCCAGTTCTTTCAGCTGCAGGCTTAAATACAGATTCCGTTCAATGTTCGTACCATCGACAATGTTCAAAATCAAATCCGGATGTTCTTCCATAATGAAATCCCGGGCGACAATTTCCTCCATACTGTAAACAGACATCGAGTAAATCCCCGGCAGATCCACCAATGTGATCTCATGTTCTTCAATCTGGAAAGAACCTTCTTTTTTTTCAATCGTCACGCCCGGCCAGTTGCCAACATGCTGCTTCGAACCGGTCAATCGGTTGAACAGCGTCGTTTTCCCGGAGTTTGGATTTCCTGCCAGCGCCACTTTAAAGTTCATCGGTCAATCCTCCTGACTTCAATGGTTTTCGCTTCCTCTTTGCGCAGCGACAATTCATAACCGCGGCAGCGAATTTCAATGGGATCGCCCATCGGCGCTACTTTTCGGATAAACAGGACTGTGCCTGTGGTAATTCCCATATCGATCAAACGTTTGCGGATTGCCCGTTCCCCACTGACGCCGAGAACCTCCGCCTTTTCGCCGACCTGACAATCAAATAAGGTCATGCCAACCCCTCTTTCTCACTATACACAGTACAATTTTAGCATTGTACCCCGCCTTGTCAACGTATTTTGTTAAGAATGACTAACTTTATTAGCAGAAGGCAACTTTAACTTTTCCTGTTGCCTTGGAAAGACAGATCAAAAACAAAAAAGAACTCTCCGCGGCCAGCGTTAGAGAGTTCTGTTTCGATCATCCGTTTTTTATTTTTGGGGAAATAGTTAGGAAATATAGAGGTTGGGATGATCATTCAGAGTCAACCGCGGATTCTTTATGCTTCATAAAGAACCGGGACCGCAGTTCACTTTGCAGGGATTCGCAGAAAAGAGGAGAATCTGCGATTTAAGTTAGCATTATCTAACTTATGTTTACATGTTATCACAGTCTAACATCTGTGTCAACAAAAATTCAAAACATTTTAATCAGCACGCAGCCAAACCGTTTGATCTTGCCGCAAAAATTGTTCAATTTCCGCTTGATAAAACGAATCGATTTGACTGAGCCGGCCTTGGCCCCGCACATGCGGGTCAATCCAGCGCAGCTTGGCAGGAATCTGCAGCCAGTCAGCTTGATTTTCCGGATGCGGATGCCGCCGCACATGATCCCATTGGCAATAAGCCTCCCAGGCGTCAGCCGTCTGCGGATCATTTTTCAGCTTGGCAATCACCTGCGCTTCGCTGCTCATCAGATCCTGCGGGGCAAGAACTTGCAACGTCAGCGCCTGACGGATCAAATTCGCCAGCCGCTGCATGGCATACCGATCCTCATCCGCCACATAAATCCACGAATTAATCAAGGCCAGCCGGGCAAATTCTTTAGCCCGGGCAAAGGATTGAAAGACCAGCTCCGGCTGTCCATGTTCATCTGCGGACACTGCCAGATCCTCGACCAGCGCCTGTAATCGGACAAGCGGATAAGCTTGAAACGCAATAGCGTTGCCCAACGTATATTCCAACCGGTCGGCAGACAGCTGGGGAGAATCATTATCGGCAATGGGGTATTGATGATAATCCGCCACCTGCGATGGATGCAGGCCCCACTTTTTTAACAAACGCTGCAGCTGGGGATCCTTTTCTATGATCTGCCGGGTCGGACCTTCCGTCGATTCCTGCCTGAGATGATCATGATTAAGAAAATCAATCACATGGGCAAAAACAGGCGTGCTGATATCGTGGAACAATCCTGCCGCGCTTTGTGCCAGATCCTGCGTAAAATGCCAGATGATTAAGGCCGTGCCGATGCTGTGTTCATAGCGGGAATACGGCTTTGTCAGATGCCGGTAAATAGGAAACCGGGTGTACTCCAAACCGCAGTTCATTCCAATTCCTTTTAGCCGCTGCATCGCCGGCGTCTGCGCGAACTCGCAAAGCCAGTCCGGAATCGATTCGTTCAGGATCGGAAATAAAATCCCTTCGCGGATCATAAAACAAGCTTCCTCTCATCTCTGCTCTTTTGCTTAGGAAAATCTTCCGACAACCGACCTTTCCCAGCTGGAAGCAGCCGCCCAATCCTTTTCTCCGGCCTTTTTCTTCGATATTGTCCTGCGCTTAATTTCATTCTGATTCCTCTTTTTCTATCATAAATTTTAGCAGGATCATCCGCCAAGTCAACAGCGGGAATCTTCCGCGAGTGCGGCATGCTTGGATCCCAGACAAACAGCGGCTGTTCGCTTTGAACAGCCGCTGTTTTGCCTGATAATTAAATTTCTCAGACTTGTTTTATTCCGCAATGAGATTGTAAGGCACTTCCTGTCCTGCCGCTTTAAATCTCAGCCGGTACGTTCCGGCCGGGATGGATTGCGGAGGTGTTACTGTTATGATTTTAGTTCGGCCATTCTTGTTAGAATCGGCAGAATCTTCTTGCTCAATTTTCCAGTCCGCAGAAAATTCATAGTTTCCCTCCGCTGTCTTGGTTTGCGGTATCACCTCCACCGTTTCACTCGCGTCGCTCAAATAAGTTACGCTGAACTTGAAAGATCTCCCTTCATCCGCCTTGAAAATCCGGCTGCCTTCCGCCAATTCAACGTTCAGCCCGGTTTCCTTCTCTTTTTTCACAGTCATAGCCAGCGAACGCTCTAAACTTTCCCCTTTGCTGTTCACCGCATTTTCACCCATCGGGAAAATTTTTGCATTTAACGAGAAATCACCCTCCGTGAATCCCGCAGACTGAGTTGTATCCAATTCTATAGAATAATCACCCCCTGCGCCTAGGGGAATATAAACCTGATCCTGAGCCGGATAGTAGGCCTTCCCAGCATAAGTAAAGACTGTTCCTTCAGGAAAGTGCTGACCGGCCTCTAAGCCGAACACGGCGCCGACCTCCGTATAACGAGTATCCGACGAAGGCGTTACTTCCAAATTCAGGTTTACTTTATCTTTCGTAAAGACAGGATCGGGTTCTGTTCGACTGAATTCAGCGATATTCGCTGCTTCATTATTCACCGTCAGTGAACACCACTGCGTATCGGCGCCCGTTGAATTCCGCAGACGCAGCGTGTACGCCCCAACCGAGATTTCCGCTTTATCAAAATCGACAATAACCCTGATCGGCTTGCTGACACCGCTTTCGATTGTTGTGTTATCTTCAATGCTGCGGAATTCAGATAACAGAATTTGACCTTTAGCTTCATTGCCGGTTACTGAATAAGCATAATAATCAGATCCGTGAATCAACGTCAACCGGGCTGCTTTGGGCAGTGCTGCATTCCCCTTCTCATCTCTGAATTCCAGCCACAAATCCTTCATCGAAGGACTGCCTGCCAGCTCAAATTCTACGGTCAGTGAACTGTACCGATTGATTTCTAAGTTTGCCGCCGAATTCAATGAATCAAGATTGTATTTCCGGCCCGGCTGGGCTGTAATCTTTCTTACAATTGATTCCTGCCAATGAATTCTCAGCGTGATCGTAACCGTTTTCCCCGTCCCTTCAGTCAGCTTTAATTCAACCTTATCCGATTCATTTTTCGCTTGGAATTGTCCGTTATTCTCCAACGTGAAATTAATCACTGCTTGATAACGACTGTCCGTTTTCCCAATCGTGACCGGTTTCGACACCTCTTTCAAATCACAAGCCTCTGTCATCAATCCAGCGCTCATCCAGCCCTGAGAAGGAGCCGGAACCATCGCGACGGAGAATTGATGCTGAGTATAGTCCGATGCTTTGGGCACCATATTCTCAGGCTTTGATACAACATTTGTCAGACTCAGCTCTCTGTCAGCACCGGCTGGAATGATCAGCTGTCCAGTGTAACTGCCATTGGACGTCGCATACAAGTCCACCGTCTGATCTTCCAGCGAATTTGCCTGGGTTAGAATATCAACGCTGATTTCTATCTTTTCATGATTATTTATTCCATCAGCCACCGCTAATAAAATCTCTACTTTTCCTAGATCGGTACTCGCAGTAATTCCTGGGTTATAGTAGGTTAGATAGAAATTCAATTTCGGCCGGGAATTGGCCTGCGCGCTTGGACTCGTTTGCCCCACAATGGAAGAAGAACTCTCTGATTTTATTGAATCTGCGGATATTATTTTACCAACCGTATTGGATGTATCCGTTGTATCAAAACCTTCGCCAATTTGCATAAACAAGCCGAAATGAGTCAGCGGGTTGGCTTTCATCGCCGTTTGAGCTGATTGGACCCTATTATCAGAAGCTTCCCCTGATGGCTTATTAATACTTTCATCAATCCACTTGCTTGTCCCATCCATCGCTGCTTGTACCAGCTCCAAGCCATTCGGCAATGTGATGCTTTCAATTGTATAGTGTGATTCCTGCAATAATTGCGGCAGTTCAACGACGCCTTCCGCGACTAAAAAACCTTCCTCTCCCTCTATTTTCTGCGCGGTTAATACAGTCTGCCGATCGGCGCTGGCATTTTCTCCAGAAAGCTGCCAATACCGATAATTTGTTTCCACATTCTGATAAGGGATTTCTTTCATAGGTTCGGTTTCCGTGACGGCAACAAATCCGCCGTCATCCTTATTCATTATAGAACTGGCATCAGTAATTTTAGGCCGGGCATAAGCATAAACACTGGCTTTTTCCGCCGCCTGCATATATGCATAGCCAATTACGGCGCCATACAGAGTTTCTTTTAAGCTTTCATACGACACTTGAAACACAGTGCCGGTTTCAAATTTTACTGTATTGGGGGAAGCTTTCAAAGTTTCCTGAGTCAAGGCATTCTTCCCATTAAGATCCATACTTTTAAAATTTGCGGTTTCTATCATTGCGGATTCCAGCACAAGCGTACTTCCGCCTTGGAGCACCAGTCCATTATCATAGTCCTCGGCAACTCTCCCATGATCGCCAATTCGATTCAGGGAATATAACGCTGTTTGGTTGGTATTCGCAATATCGCTTAATCCGGTCAGGCGAACATGCGAGTTGATTAGAGTAACACGGTCAGCCCGCTGAATCGCAGATAAAGTTCTTGACACATCAAGAACACCGTTACTTCCTTCCCCGCGTGTTGCCCCGCCATAATTTTTCAGCGTAACTAACCGCGTAGAACCCGCATCGCAGGAAGCTCCGCTGCCAAAGACGCCGCCGTCAATTTTCATTTCCGGAGCTGTCAATGAATTTCCTGTTTTATATCCGGTCCCGTCGATATACACATGGGAAGTTCCCTGAACGGTAATTTTTGAATAGTCTTTGGCGTCCGCTCCGCCGTAATCACCGCCCGCGTAAACCGAATCCCGCACTTCCAGTTCCGAACAAGTCAGCGCTGGTTTCTCAGCGGAATGATTCTGGTAATACAGACATTCATCCATGGCCCCGGAGCCGATATGCAGATGAGTTGATCCGTTCACGATCCCACGATAACCACCGCCAAAAACTTTTCCGCTGACAGTTCCGCCGACAAGATTGACGAAAACGATATCCGGCCAGCCGGCCTCCGGTTCGGCTTCGTTCTTACCATCATTGCTGAGCTCACTGCCGCCATACAGATTCCCTCGAATCCATCCGCCGGTCATGTTCACTGTCGCGCCTCCTAAAAGCATAAATTTTTCGGTTTCACCCAGGGCGCCGCCATAAACAGAACTTTCCATTGTTCCGCCCTGGATTGTGACATTCGCCTTCCCCGTTACCAGGCCCTGTTTACCGCCGCCGTAAACATTCCCAATCACCGTGCCACTTTTAATTTCTACTGACGTTGATCCTAAAACTCCCGCAGTCTGACCGCCGCCAAAGATACTGCCCTGAATCCGGCCGCCGTTTAAAACAACGTTGACGCTTGAATCCTCGCAAATCCGGGCACATCTCTCATATCCATTTTCAGCAACTCCTTTTCCGCCGCCGTAGACGCTGCCTTGGACAATGGCCCCCTCATTGATCAAAATTTCTCCCTGACCCTTAAAGTAAGCATTCTCATTCGTTTCATAAGTAATGGTGTTGCCTTTGACGACGCCTGCTCCGCTGCCGTAAATATCCCCTGTGATGAGGGCTCCAGAGCCTGCCTCAATTTTAAATTCTCCGGTAAAACTGCCGAAGTCTTTAGGATCTTTAGTTAAGTCCTTATAAGCGTCCGTTGTTTTAATTGCCGAATCCGCACCTTTTCCCGCAGCATAAATAGTACCTACTGTTGCGTTTTCAACGGTGATCGTTACTTTTGTTTTTTCACCTGACGCTGGGCTTACTGTATATGCCGCAGAGCCGGCGCCATAGATTTCCGCAACACTTCCGCCAGTAATATTCATATTCAAAGCACCCTGAAAAGTAGGAATACTGACAATTCGGCCTGTACCCGCCCCCCAGACCGTACCTACTTTTCCTCCGGATATATTGATATTGGTGCGGCCCACATAAGCTGCCGCGGTATTATTAAAGCCTTGATTACCACCCAGAATGCTGGTGACCGAGCCTCCTTCTACATTGATCTCAACATTTCCGTTGCTTACTCCGCCGCTGGCTACGCCGGCGACAATTGTGCCCACGGAGGCATTATTCTTTACCGTGATCTTGGACAGTTTATTCCCGGCCTCCAAATTGATTCCGCTGAAGCTGCGGACATAACCGACGATTCTCACAATGTTGCCGCTGGAAACGGAAATTTCACCGACAGAATCTTTAATGACAGACCGTCCTCCCCCATAAAGATAAATCGAACTTTTTAATCCTGTATTAGAAACACCCTCGCCCAAGGTGATGTTATGTCCGTTCCCATAAAAGTGATTTAAACATTGAAGCTGAATTGATTCGATTTTTACATCAGCCAGAACTTCAATTCCGCAGTCATTATCATTCCCGCTAGGGTTTGAATCAATGCCGATAAGGGCCGCCTCGGGTGTTGCCCCTTTGATCGTCGCAGGTTTTCCTTCTTCCAAAAGCGAAATCGTTGTTCCAGCAGCAGCATCAACTGAAAAATTATATTTTCCTATGATGATAAGCGTGTTGTTTTCCAGGCTGCCTCCCTCATCCATGGATTTTAAAAAACTTAAGGCTTTTTCAAAGGTGGCTACAGCGTTCTTATCAGACAGACCTGTGTTGTTATCATTTCCATTCGTTTGATCAATATAAATTGCCGTGTTTTCAGTTATGCCTGCTGCCGGATCGGAATACAACGTTTTGAATTCACCCGGTTGAACAGCCCGCATTAAACTGACAGCCTGAATACCGCAGCGAAATTGACGTTCATTGTCCTCAGGCTGAATTCCTCTTTGATACGTGCTTTGATCTGCATTCTCAATATTCTGCCAGACTTCCTCATCAGAATTACGATACTGCCATTGATATTGCAGACTGAAACCTGCGGGTGCAATCAATTCTTCCCCAGTTTGCGAATCAATTAAGGAATAGATTACAGATTCTGAATCAGAAAATTCCGTATGCACTGAGAGGGTATATTGCGGAACAAGCGTCCACACTGAATAAAGTGATATTCTTTTGTCCTCATTAAGATCCAAACTTTCGCCTGCAGTCAAAGCCGTGACCGCATCAGCTTGTGAATCATCCGGTTTGGTCTTCGACCAGCCCTGAAAAGTCAATCTAAACAGCGGATCTTCCCCGACTGGCTGCATAAGCGTTTCCGGACATTCAGGCAGTTGAATCTGTCCCTGTGTCATCGGCAAAGTTAGCTGCAAACAATCATCCAGACTGATTTCAGCCAATTCCTCAGCACTTTGATATCCCGCATTCTCTGCCGCTTTCAGAAATGTTGTATTTTGTTGAGAACACACAACATAGCCTGACTGGCCTGCGAAAAACAGCGTCGATGGATTGGCAATTCGCTGTTCCACAATCGTAATGGATTCGTATGCATTTCCTTCTTCCGGGTCAACCGCCAACTTAATTATGCCAGTCTGACTGCCTGCTGCTTTGACCGGCTCATTGACTGCCGGCCATTGTGTTGGCTGCAAAGGAGTTTCTATTTCCACATCGGTTTCTTCATCCTTCAGCGCGGGAGTTTCTTCTGAAACAGAATTGTGATCCAAATCTGAATCCGGCGTCCCTTCATGACTCTCAGGCACTTCCGACGAAGTTGAAGGGGTTATTCCATTCTCTTCCGATCCTGGAAGTTCCCCGCCTTCCTCCTGCTTGAATTCCTGCTCAATCACGCCGCTGACGAAATGATTGCGGATTCCTGTAAACTTTGGAGCATTTTCAAAATCATCGCCCGAAAATGCCGCTTCCCCCATTCCCAGTATTGTCGAAGGAAGTTCAAGAATACCGTTTACCTGACCTAAATTATAGAACAGATAAGCGCCAATATACGTGATACCTTCTTCAATTATGATGGATTGAATCTTTTCTCTGTCATGCAGGAAGGGACTGGTCTGCGCTTCATAATCATAAGTATCTCCGCTGCCGGACACTGTCAGACGGCCATTCTCCAAAATGGCTTCCACCTGATCGCCAATCTGAAATACCGTGGCTGAACCTTCAGCGCGAATGGCCGAAGACTTACCCTGAATTGTTCCCAAAAGCAGACAGACGGTCACCAGCATCGTTAAAAGACGATGTTCATGATGTTTTAAGTTACTCAACTTTCGTTTTTCTTTCATGATGTTTCCCTCCTTTGCCCAGATGAAATGAATCATCCAATTCACTTCTCATTGATTTCTATTTTATTGGCAAACTCTGTTTCTGGTCGAGTCCAGTCATGGTTCGTGTCATTTTTCAACAAAACAAGTGAATAAATACCTGAACCAGGCGAATTAAAATAAAGCAAAGTATTCTTTTTTACCAATCGGCTATCTGTCGGATCTGCGATTAAGTCCGCTGGCAGAGTCAATTCAATTTCACCGCCGCTGTCCGTACTGATTATGGTTAAAACCGCCGCTTTATTTCCTATATTATCCGTGATTGAATATTGATTCCCTTTCGCAAGAACAAATTTCGCTGATAATGTTTTTTTATAAGGCTTAGTCGCAGAGACTTTAACTTCGACTGTTTTTTCTTTGCTTGTTGGAGTAATTTCTAGTGTTACTAAACTGGCTTGCTTACCCTTCAAGGATCTTGTTGCCGAAGAAGTCGTTCCTCCTGTCACTTCAACCGAATACTCAATATCCGCAGTCGTATACCGTAGGCTGTTGGCCGGTTCATAATTATAAAGCTGAATCGTAAACGAGTTCGTCATCGGATCAATATAGTACAGTGCAGATGCAGAATCTGCCTGAAGCAAATCGCTGGCGAAAAAGAAATTCTGAGGCTCTGCCGCCTGACTGCTTTGCCTTTGAATCAGATAGCGGCCTGCCGTTGTTCGAATAGCCAGCACCCCAATGATGAGAAGCAGACTTATAAAAGCAATACCATACCCTTGAATTGGAAACTTTTTCTTTTTCGCTTTCATTTCATCGTCTCCTTTCACTGCGGCTGAACTTGTTTCGCTTCAATGATCAACAAAACCCGGTCGATTTCATCCAGATACTTCTCATAATCCACACCGTTCCAGCTGACGCTTAACTGATACGTGTGGGTAACTGCCTTTCCTATTGGCAGCCGACCGCCAGTTCCCACCCACTGCGTTGGATTTGATGGGGAATCCTGAAGCTTTTCTATATAATCATCCGGCGTTAACGTTGATCCAACAGTGCTTAACGCAAAGTTAAGCGGAAGATTTCCCGTTGTTTCCACGGTTATCGTATAATCCTGAGCAACCTCACTGATCTTTTGGATGCCCTCTTCTTCTTTAAAGTTAACCACCGAGAATTCAATTTCTACTGGATTCTCCGATGCTATCCCTTTCAGCTGATCGGTAATATCCTTGACGGTGACATCCATCAGAACATCCGCAGTTTTTCCCGCAGCGGAGCCCGTGATCTCACGATTAAAGCGGGCATACGTTGCGCCTAAGACTAAAGTGCAAGCGAGCAGAAAATAGCAGCCGTAACTGAAGATTCTCGCCTTTGTCAAATGCTTTTTCATTCGCTTACTCCTTTCTTTTTTTACTCAGCCAGGATAATCCGCACTCAATCAAGAACCCGATAACCAGAAAACACAAAAATCCAACCGGCGTTTTTAAGAAAAGCGCAGCGTGTCCAAGCCACGGTACGGTGAGGATGACTTTGCCTAAAATCTGTTCTGCCGGCACAGGGTTCGCGTCAGCGGCATTGTTGGCATCTCCCTGCAGAATCAAATTCTCATCAACGATTGCCTTAACCCGATGAGTAACCAGAAATCCATCTGCCGGATACGTTACAATCTCTCCCGCCCGATATTCAGATTGAGCCTGAACGATAATCAAATCCCCCGGCGTAAGCACCGGTTCCATACTGCCGGAGGTCACAACGAGAAAAGAATATCCAAATCGTTTTATCCTTGAATGGGACGAATAGGTTTTGATCAACGTCAGACCTGCCGTCAAAAGAAGTATTAGGATGATAACCTTAAACCCTTTTTTCCAGAGGGATGGACATTCCTGATTCATTCATGTACCCCTTCAAGATGAAGGGCTAAATTCAGTTTGTACGTTCCTCCCTGTTTCCCCGCCAAGGTGTCCGCCTCATCCATTCCGCTGTCCCACGGCCATTGCCAGTCCAAGCGATAAATCATGGTAGACTTTGCTTCCATTTCACTCTTTAATGTCAGCGGCTGATCCTGCGTTAACGTTCCGGAAACTGGATTCCCTGTTTTCTGATAAGGCTGCAGCGTAAATACTAACGGCAGATAAGGACTGCCTGCTTCCTTTGTAAAGGTCAGCGTGATGATTAGTTTTTCCTGACGCTCATTTTCAAGCTGAAATAAATAATAGCCTTGAGAACCCGGTGCTATCTTTTCATTCCGACCGGTCGTCTGGTTGTAGAATAAGTCAAGCGTGCGGTGCTGGTCCCAGGATGTGAAGCTTCCATCCTTCTGTGAAGCGGAGATTTTGGTTTCCCCAGGATCAATATAAGGCGGCAAAGTCGGCTTAATTTCTTCTTCTGGTTTCTCCGGCTCCTGCCCTCCAATCTCTTCAGAGGGTTCTGACAGATCTCCAACTTCTGGTGTTGGCTCAGGTTTTTGAGTTTCTTCTTCGCGGGAAAAACCGATTGGCGTTACTGTCTGTTGACTGACAATAACCCCTGTTTCGCCCGGCCTTTCCTGTGTTCCTTCATTAGTTATGATTTGTCCTCCTGGTTTAATCACAGTTCCATCAGGCAGGGTTACAACGCCTTCACGGGTCACGTCATAGGCCTCGCTAGACAATGGACGATCCATGATCACCTGATCATCCGGAAGCAGGATTTTAGTCGGATCCTCCTGTGTTCCTCCGGGAAAAATCACATGGCCGTCTGTCAGATAAATATTTCCCTGCGGCGTAACTATCGTCCCCTGACTGATATTGGCGGTTCCATACGGCGTACTGACCTGTCCTTCCGAAGTGCTGAAAGTCAGATTAGGATCAATAAAGAAACGGTCTTGATCCAATTCAATCGTAATTTCCAGAACTCGAACATCCACGGAAAGTTCAATCACATAACTGCCTGCTTCAGTGAGTTTAACGCTGGCTTGGCTGGTCTGATTTTGACGTAAAATCTGGACTTTCCGCTGAGCCAGAACATCACCGGATGCGCTCAGCACCGACATGATATGTTCTCCCTGTTCAACTTTTGGAAACAAAAAGTTCCCGGTGGAATCGGTCTGCGTTTCCATCGGTTCACTATGCAGCTGCATCCTCAATCCGGCTGCCGGAGAGCCATCTGTATATAACGTCTGACCTGATAAATGAAACACCGGCACCTCCGGTTCCAATACAATGGTATCGACGATTTGGCCTAAGGGCATGGATCCTGTTTGTCTGCCCAGAATAAATCCGAGAATACTGGATGTGACTAACGCTATAAAAATCAGCAAAAGAAACCACAGATGTCCGCCTCTTTTGTTCTTTTGTTCATTTTTACCAGTCTTAAACACTGCTTTTGCTTCCATCACGATCCCCTCCCTCTTAGGAACGGACAATCAACGGCAAAAGGCGTGGCTGTTCCACGCCCGATTGCCTGGGCTGAATGCCCTTGATATCAAAGTCTTTGTTTTTGAAGGAATCCTTCATCTTTCCTGCGATCAGCTTGCTGATGCTGGTGTTGGTTTAGGGGCTGCCTGCTTGCCGGTAACAGTGATGTCGATTGACAAATCCTTGTCATTCATAGCAGTATCTTTAGCGTCTTTGTCCGCTCCTCCGTCCAAAGGCCAAGCCCAATAAATTGTGACTGTTTTCTTCATTGCATCTACACTAGCTGAGTAATCAATGGAATCCTTCACAGGAGCTGCTATAAACTCAATAAATTTTTTTCCAGAATTATCGCCTGTAATCGCTTCTGTTGAAAACACCATATCATCAGGGAACGTGGTATCAGTTGCTGCTTCCAACTTAATTTCATAGTCGATTCCAACTTCGCTGCCCGTACCGTCGATGACAATGTCAAACGAACCGGATGTTCCCGGCGCAATCACCCCCGCTGTAATCGTAGATGAATCATAAGCTGTCCGTCCTAGATCAATATCATCAAATGTTGCAGCTGTGCTATTATTGGCCTTAAATGACCACTTAGCTACGGTTGCCGTGGCTGAACCGGTTACCTCAGTAACGTAACGTGCTAAGGTAGAACCCATAAGACAGGTTGTGACCAACGTTAGAGCGAGGGCGGTGACGCCCAGGCGTGCTGCATAAACTTTTTTCTTCATACAAGCTCCTCGCTTTCTTTATTGGGAAATTTCCCCTCCAAGTTTGCCTTCGATTAAACGAAAGCAATTTATATCTCCCCGGAAAATTCCGAGTCTGTACAGCCTGTATCTCGTCTTGGCAGGCTGGCACATATAAACTAAGGCTGATCCTTGGCTGCAGTTTCTTTTTCCGCTTTGAGTGCAGCCAGCTCAGCTTCAAGCTCAGCCGTTCGTTTTGCCTCTGCCTGATCCAGCTGACGCCGGCGCCAGAGATCCCAGATCAGAAACAAGAACAGCGGGCAAAGGATAAACAGAACCATTCCCTGTGTTGACTGCATAAACAGGATGGCCTGACCCAAGCCGGAAAACCGCTCACCTTTATAAATCCCCTGAATCTGCTCCGGTCTTACGGCCTGATCATCCCGGACATTATTGGCATCTCCCTGAGTCACATATTGAATCCGGCCTTCAGCATCTTGGGTTATCTCCAGAATTCGGTGTGTAACCGCCTTCCCTGAATATAAGTAGCAAACTACATCGCCTTCTTTCAGCGAAGCGGAATCCACGCTGTGAACTAAAATCAGATCTCCGATTTTAATCGTCGGCTCCATGGAGCCCGATAAGACGACAGCGGGTTTTATCCCAAAGATTCCCGGCAGTTCTTCCGGATGCATATAGCCACGTAGAATTAAGACTAAATTAATAAGAATAATCGGAATCAAGATAGCGCAAAGAAGAACATTCAGAATACTCCGGAATGAAATTCTTTTTTTCTTCTCATTCATGCCATCCCCCCTGATCAAATCTAGTTATTGCTTTTTTCTTCATTTAAACCGAACAAAATTACTTAACTAAGAACGAATAACTAGAATTAATTACATAAACATTTAAATCGTCAAAAAAAGTACACTTTTTTAGCCATGGACTTTCCTAATTTATAGATATAAAAAATTGCCTAAAATGGCAATTTTCAAGCTTATTTAGGTCTGTCATTAATTGTGTAATTTATATGACAATGACGATATAAATACAAATTTAGGATAACCGATTTGTTTTTAACATTCAAGATAATCGCGTTAATTGTCATTGACAAATCATGTCACCATTTGTGACATTATTGTTGTTATTTCTAACATTCGGTTTTATACTAAAAAAAGGAGGAATACGCCATGCAATTTTGGGAAATGCTGGACTTTCTGATGAAAACCACACAAACCTCAAACCGGATGTTAGCCCAGGAGCTCAAGGTTGATCCATCCTTGATCAGCCGGCTCAGAACTGGGGATCGCAATCGCCCCCGTCAGCTTGAACAGCTCAAATCCATGAGTTCCTATTTTGCCAAGCGCTGCTCCTGTTCAGTGCAGCGTCAGGCAATTGCCGACAAGCTGAATGTCAAAGCTTCGTTAACAGCTCAGCCGGAACTGCTGACGGAAATTTTATATACCTGGCTTTGCGAACAGGACCTCTTAACTCGGAATACGAAACTTTTGCCTGAGGAATTAAAAAAAACCACCGGTGTGGGCAGTCTTTCGCCGACTCATGCTAAAAACAAACTGTATTACGGCAATGCTGGAAAGCGGACAGCCGCCGCTTTGTTTTTCAACACGGCTTTAACGATCGCGCCTTCGGCTGTTGTCTATCTTTACTCGGATGAATCTGACGCCTGGATTCAGGAGGCGGATCCTTACTCTGCTGACAACCGGGACTGGCTGGCTGCTTTAATCGAAAAAGGCTGTCAGCTCGTACATATTGCACCGCCGCCGCTGCCGGCAGAGATGGCTTATCAATCCTTAACACGCTGGCTGAATGCTTATGCCACCGGAAAAATCAAAGCCTATTACTATCCAGGGCTTCGGGATCGGATTCACCGGCGCACATTATTCATTATTCCCGGAAAACTAGTCCTTTCTTCTCACTCTATCGCCCACCGCACAGACAGCTGTGTTACCATTCTCGCTACCGATGAGCCCTTGATTCAGACCTATATGACGGAATTTCATGATTATCTGTCACTTTGCCGGCCGCTGCTTCACAATCATGAATCACCCGATTCGCAGATGCGACTCTTTACCCATTTTTTCAGTTCTCAGGGAAACCGCATCCAAAAGACACCAACCTTATCCATCAACACCGCACCTAGCGCCTTGATCGAATACTGCACTCAAACCTTAGAACAAAACGGCGACAAAAAAATCAGCCAGTATTTTACTCAAACGATTACATTAATGCAGGCTTGCCGAAGCGAAGAATTGATCGATCTTGGTTATCTGGCTCGGCCTGAGGAGGTTCTGACAGGACAGGTTACAACAGCTTTGGCATGCGGGCCGATTTTTCTGCCTGTCACCTATACAGTTTCCTTGTATCTGGCCCATCTAAAAAATATTCTGAATATGCTGGAACAGAATGAGAATTATCACTTTGTTCCACTCAATCGCAATCAGCGTTCAGATTATACGTTTATGGTTGAAGAGGACCAGCATGCCATTATCCTTCAAAACAAAAAAACGCCGAACGTCATTGAGCTTGCCGAACGTCAGCGAATTTTACTTTGTTGGGAATACTTAAATCGAACAGCGGATGAAATTGGATATCGAGGTTCTCGACGGTCTGACATCAAAGCCCGGCTCCGCGGTCTGATTGCCCAGCTGGAAATTCTATAAACTCAATAAGAACTGAAATCCCCGTAATGGAGCTTGTTTTTCAGGCGAATTTCCGGTATCGGATTTCCGTTCTTTTTTAATCTCGTTGTCGAATTATCCGAGAATCAGCCGGAAACCTTCCGGTTATGCTGATAAAGCATGACAGCCACCGCGATGATCACCGCGTAGCCGACAAATGACAGGGCATCAGGAATCTGCCCAAACACAATCCAGCCCAGCAAGGCGGAAAATACAACCTGGGAATAATCAAAGACGGAAATCTCCTTGGCCGGCGCATAGCTGTATGCCGCCGTCACGCTGAACTGCGCGCAGGCTGCCGCAACCCCTGCCAACAATAGCGATCCCAGCTGAAATCCCGTCATCGGTGCGAAGCTGAACATCAAATACGGCAGGGTCACCAGACAGGAAAAAGCGGAAAAGAAAAATACGATCAATGGGCCGCGTTCCCCGCGCTGACTCAGTCCCCGCACACAGGTATAGGCGCTGCCGGCGGCCATCGCTCCGGCAAACCCGATCAAAGACGGAACGATCTGATCAATCTGCAGCCCCGGTTTAATGATGAACAGACTGCCGACAAAAGCCGCGACAACGCTGAGCTTCTGCACGGAATCCGCTTTTTCTTTAAGAAAGACAGCCGAGAAAATAATGACGAAAAACGGTGAAAGCTTGCTTAGCATGGAGGCGTCGGACATCACCAGGTGATCCACCGCATAAAAGTTGCACAGAATGCCGATTGTCCCCAGTGTTGAACGCAGGATCAAAAGCGGCAGATTCTTTTTCTGAAAGCGGAATCCCTGGCCGCCGCGGATCAGAATAACCGCCGCGACGCCGGCCGCGACCAAATTGCGGAAGAAGCTTTTCTGAATGGACGGCAGATCGCCGGATAATTTCACGAACAAATTCATGACCGCAAAGAAAAATGCGGATAACAGAATAAACTGAACCCCTTTGTTTTTCATTCTTGTTCCCCTTCCTCAAACACCCAGAGCTTCGCTTGGGATTGTTCTGGGTTATACCGATAGTTTCCAACCTGGAGCTGACGAACTGCATTCCGCTGCTCCAGCTTGAGATCGACAATCTGCCGCGCCATCGTTCCGCGCAGCTTTTTAGCCTCCATCGACGGTGCTTTCCGGCCGTTCTTCATAAACTGCACGAAAACCGCATCCGCCGCTTCAACCATCCGGGCGTATTCCTGCGAAGCCAAGATCAGCACCTCTTCTTCAGCCAGCGCCCGCGTCAGGATCGGCTTCCACAAGTTTAATGGAAGCAAACCTCCGATTTTATCCCCCGGGTCTAAACGATAGGGCACAATCGCGTCGAGCGGCCGAAGCAGCCCATAGTAAGCCGATAAAATCCGCAGATGTTCCTCGCAATACCGCCAGTCTTCCGCTTTCAGCGTTTCAGCATGAAAGCTGCGGAACGCCTCTCCATGAAAAGCCGCCAGCGCGGCGGTGAGCGGCTGCGCTGAATTCATACGCGCGGCGTTTTCCCGCGCCGCCTTCTCGGACAGTTTGAATTGTTTCTGCCACTGCGCCGCCGTCAGCTTTTTCAATTCCTCATGAAGCTGTTCTGTCATTTCTGGAAACCGCGGCGCTTGGATGGAAGGGACGCTGCTCAGCGCTTCTTTGCGGAACGTTTTTGCAGGAGATAACAGGATCTTCATACAAGCTGTTCGTACGCCTCGGCCCGATAGCCGACCAGCACCCGATCCTGATCAATCAACAGCGGACGTTTGACAAGCATGCCGTCGCTCGCCAACAGCTCGATCATGTCCGCTTCACTCATCTGCAAAAGTCGGTCTTTCAGCTGCAGCGACTGATACAGCTTGCCGGACGTATTAAAGAATTTCTTAACCGGAAGGCCGCTGCGGACGATCCACTGCTTCAGCTCCGCGGCCGTCGGATTTTCCCGGGAAATATCGCGCTCATCAAACACCACACCCAGCTGATTCAAATGTTTTTTTGCTTTCATGCATGTACTGCACTTCGGATAACAAAGTAATAACATGATTTTCCTCCTGATTTCAATTCAATGTCTTTATTGTAACGGAAGTCCGGGTTCTTTTTCAACGGCGACGATCTATTTCATCGCCAGAGCGCTGCGCGCGGCAATCCGGCCGAAGGTCACAGTATCGGGGATCGAACAGGAACCCAGACGGTTCGCACCGTGAATCCCGCCGGTCACTTCTCCTGCCGCATACAGGCCGGGGATCGGCTCACCCTGTGAGTCGAGGACACGGGCCTCCGTGTCAATCTGAACTCCGCCCATCGTATGATGAACGGAAACCACTGCGGAAAACATCATATATGGGCCTTCACCTAACGGCTGCAGCTGGTCCTTGCGGCCGAAATCCGGATCTGATCCTTTCGCGGCATATTGATTATAACGATTCACCGCCGCTTCCAGTCCGGCTGGGGGAATATCGAAAAACGCGGCGCATTCCTGCAGCGTTCCCATCGCCAGAACTCCCTGATCATAACAGCGCTGAACCTCCGCTTCAATCGTTTCATCCAGCTGCATTTCATCAACGACGGATTGTTCGATCAGCTCGTAGATCATCGCTCCGGTTTGATTCAGCGCAGCTTCCGACAAATTATCCCGGGTTTCCTTCTCATCGACAAACCGCCGGCCTTCCTTGTTCACCAATAAAGCGTTGGCTGTCAGGCGCGCATAGTCGAGAAAGTAATAGTTGCCGGTCGCCGGATTGTTGACCGGATAGAGCTGGATATACTCCATCCCGATCAGTTGAGCGCCAATCGCTTGGGCCATCCGCAGACCGTCGCCGGTGATCGCCGGGGAATTGGTTGTCGGTATCTTCTCATCCAGCTTGTTCCAATGCGTATCGTACTGCATCCGCATTTCTACGTTGGCGCCGAATCCGCCGGTCGTTAAAATCACGCCTTTGCGGGCATAGAAACGCAATGGACGGCCGCCGCGGGTGGCTTCAATGCCGATTACCCGGCCGCTTTCATCCTGCAGAAAGCGTTCGGCACGGGTGTTGTATTCAACCTGCACGCCCAGAGATTCTGCTTTTTTGATCAAGGTATCCACATATTGCGGGCCATCGCCGATCGGCCACAGTGTTCTTGCCACGGTATGGCCGCCGTACCAGGATTGGTAATCGCGATATTGGACCCCGACAAAATCCCGCAGCCACTGCGCGTTGGGCAGCGCGTTCTGCGCTAAAATCCGCACCAATTCGGGATTGCCTAATTGCTTGCCGCCCTTCATTAAATCATCATAAAACAAATCCGGACTGTCCTTGTCGATTCCCTCCTGCCGCTGCACCCAGTTTAGCGGAGCGGCAAATTCACCTCCGGACATCCGCGTATTGCCGCCGCCAAAGGACATTTTTTCCACGATCAGAACTTCGTCCTCACTTTGTGAAAGGGCCTCAATCGCCGCCGCAAAACCAGCGCCGCCTCCACCAACAATCAGCACGTCGCATTCCATTTCCTGCTCGTTTTTTTCCTCATCGCTCCAGCCCAGCTGCTGCTCGCTGAGTCCGGCCTGATCCAGCGCGTTGTGAACCGCCTGCAAAAAACCCTGAGAGGTATACGTCGCGCCGCTGACAGGCTCTACCTGCAGGGAATTCTTAGACAGGATCTCATCGCTCATCTGCACCATCGCGGTATCAAAACCGGGAATTTCATTATGCGAAAGGATCTCAATGTGCTGAATCTGATTGCGATCGATCATCACATCCACCTGAATTTCTCCCTGCTTGCCCTGGCCGGTTCCCGTAAAAGTTCCGCTGATCCGGCCTTGATCATCGACTTCTTTCACCACACGGGCAGAAGGCGCGCAGCCGGAAAGAACCAGACAGAGAGCCAGGATCCTCCACCCCCGCTTCATCGTCCTTCTCCCTGATCAGCGGCATTGCGGTATTCCTTGGGGGAAAGACCGGTTTGTTTCTTAAAGATCCGCGAGAAATAGAACTGATCGCTGTAACCGCACCGTCCGGCAACTTCCTTCACCGGCAGCTCTTTCTGCCTCAGCAGCCGCTGCGCCAGATCCATCCGCAAATCCGTGATCAGTTCCACCAGCGTTTTTCCGGTAGCCGTTTTCACCAGCTTGAACAAGGTTGAATGACTGATTGAAAACTGTTCCTGCAGCTTTTCGGCGTTGAGATCTGGATCGGTAAAATGTTCGTATAAATAGCGGATCAGCGAGGCAGGTTCAGGTTCTTTTTCCTTCACCTTACGAAGCAGCTTGCGCTGTTCCATCCGGCTTTGAAAACGCTGCGCCGACTGACGCAGCGCGTCTTCCAATTCCTCATCCTCCACCGGCTTCAACAGATAAAAATCCACGTGATGCTGGATTGCTTTCTGGGCGTAACTGAAAGAATCATAGCCGGACAGAATCAGAATCACGCAGTCCTGATCCTGAGCGCGGATCTGCTCGATGCATTCCAGTCCGTTCATCAGCGGCATGTTGATATCCAGCACCAACAGATCCGGCGTCATTTTTTCATAGTAGTCCATGACCTGACGGCCGTTTTCCGCCGCCGCGACGACCTGAATTCCCAGATTCAGCGATTCGATCTGGCGAATTAAACCGTTGCGGATATTTTCTTCATCATCGCCGACTAAAGCGCGGATCATACCGATTCCTCCTTTTTATCGATAGGCAGAATGAGCGTGATGCAGGTACCCTGCCCCAATGTGCTCTCGATGTTCAGCTGGGCCTTTTCGCCATATTCAATCCGACAGCGGCGCAGCATATTCTGTAATCCATAGTGACCTTCCATCTGCTGATTCTGCAGCGCCTGACGCAGTGTCTGCAGCGTCCCTTCATCCATGCCCACGCCATCATCCGTCACCTGAATCTTTAGCGTATCGTCCAGCAAGCTGGCGCTGACACGAATTGTTCCGCCGTTTTCCTTCGGTTTTAAGCCATGGTTAATCGCATTTTCGACCAACGGCTGAATCAGGATTTTCAGCATCGGCAGATCGCGCGCCGCCTCATCCAGTTCCAATGTATAATTTAGTTTCTGACCGTAACGGATTTTCTGCATCGTCAGATAGGCTTCCGTATGCTTAAATTCCTGCGCCAGCGTAATCTTTTCCTGACCGTTGCTCAAAAAGATCCGGAAGTAGGTTGACAGCGATGTAATCGCTTTGGCGACTTCATCCGCCCCCTGCGCTTTAGCCATCCATTTGAGGTTGTCCAGCGTATTGTAAAGGAAATGCGGCTTGATCTGAGCCTGCAGCACTTTCAACTCAGCCTGACGTTTTTCCGCCTGTTCCTCATAAATCCGGTCGATCAGCGAAATGATTTCATCGAGCATCGCATTGTAGGAACGGCCCAGCGAATCAATTTCATCGCGCGTTCCCGGCAGCGTATAATAGGCGTCCAGCGTTCCTTCCTCAACCCGCTTCATCTGTCCCTGCAGCGCCCGGATCGGCTTGAGCACCCACTGCACCAACGAAGCGCCCATGACGATGTTGATCACAAGCAAAACGCAGAACAAAATCAGAACGCCGATCAGAATCTGGTTGGTCGAGCGGCCGATTACGGAATCCTGCACCAGCGTACAAAATACCCAGTCGTCGTATTCCGTCACCGGCGACACAAACAGCGTCGCCCACTGTCCCCGCGCGTCGCGCACGCGGAATTGATCGGAACTGATAATGGCCTGCATATCCAGCCGATCCAAAGCCGAACGCGGCAAAACGTTCTCCACAAAGTATTCCTCGTCCGTCGTGATCAGATCCTTATTCCGGGTCATGACCCAGCTGCGGCCTTCATAAATCTGAACGGGATTGACAATTTCCTTTAACCGCACAGTTGGGATCGCCGCGCAGATCAGCGCTTCTTTAATGCCGGTGCCGCCCAGAACCGGGTAGTAGAAAAGCATCACCTGCCGATGCTCCGGATTGACAACCGGCAGGGAGAGAATAAATTCGCGGTCATCCTGATAAGCCAGCTGATAATCGTTGTGATCCATCAGGTTCTCCACAGCGCTGGAATTAATCCAGCAGAACCCATTTTTTCCGATGTAGGAGAAGGTTTCCATCGTTTCTCCGTTCTTTTTATACAGCTCGGTAAAACGGTCGATCAGCGGCGTAATTTCCCGCACGTCCATCGAACTGAAAGCGGGAATCGCCGCGATCGTGCGGTATTCCACAGCCATGCGCTTCACCCACATGCTGACCTCATTGGCTTTGGATTCGACCATCTGACTGATCGCAAACCGGGTCTGTGTCATCGTCCGGGGACGGACAGAAAAGCCGATATACGCGCCCAACGCGGAAAAGACCAGCAGGCTGGCCAGCGAAAAGAAGAATATAATTTTATGCCGGATGCTGAACTTCATCATACTTCCCCTTTTTCTGTTCTTATTTTATCATACTTCTTTCTTACAGCGTCAGCGATTGCTGGAATCTTAAGCTCAGAAAACATACCTGATTGGTGTTGGCAGTAAATGACAAGCTATTAATTAAATTTAAGCGATTTTGAAACTGGGACTCCATTTCAACTTTTCATCCTTTATAATTATACCAAACGATTTCCATTACAGCTCGGGAGGAATATTATGCTTACCAAAAACACAATTTATTGTACAATCAGCAATCAACATAAACCCTTGCTTGGATATCTTATCAAGCTGGAGAGATTATCTCAAAAACGAATCCGAAAAGAACTTGTTTTTTTGGCAAACGAGAAAATCTGTTCTCCCTCTACCTTGGCAGCGATTGAGTCCGGTATGATCATTAAAAATGATTTAATCTATCATCATCTTCTGAACAATCTAGGATTTACCTTTCGCGAAAAATCAAAATATAATATTTTGCTTTCAAAGATCGAAGCACAGCTATACAAATGGATTATATCCATGAATGAATCTGCTCTTGAAGATCTCTATAAAAAGATAAATCTGCTTCCAGATAAAGATTTTCTTTACGGCCGATTAAAAACTTGTTACCTTGCCATTCTTTCTTTTAGCTTGAATGAAAAGAGATTATCTTCATTAGAATACACCTATTTCAAACAGCTACTATCGGATGTATCTTCTACTCTTCAGCTTCTATTGATTAATCTCTGTTTCCTTCATGCTAATTATTACATTCAGAATTTAAATGAAATTCTCTACTTTGAAACATATATCAGAGAAAATCAGAATGATCCGATTATGAGCATCAATTTACAAATTCTTTTAGCTCGCAAGAAAGATTTTCTTGAATTCTTTGTACTGAATCATGCCCAGGGTGCTTATTTTCATCAGCATCAGTTCACATCACTGTACCTCAGAAATCAAGCCTTATCTCTAACAATCGGCGCAGAATTAAACCGATCTCATGCCCAAATGGATCTCGATCATTTCCAAGTTCTTTGGATGAAAGAAAAAAATCGAATTCACCCCGCTTTATCAGACAATTTTGAACTGATTTTAGCTATGATCGATTATGTTGACTTCAAGCAACTAGATAAAGCCATTGACCGATTAGAAAATTTGTTCATCCATGCACCTTTGAAATTTTATATGGTTGGAATCTTTTATTTTGATGCTTGTGAAAGATTAAAAATTGATTTCAACCTGGGTTTACTCACAAATCTTAGCTTACACCCGGATGATTCATTTCTTATTTATTTTTATCATAAATATATTGATCATTGGTCAAATTCTTTGCTAGTCCATTTTCTAACTCATGAAGTATTAAAATCTCTGCTTATTGTCAATAACGCCTCTATTACAGAGGTTTTCAATCGTCAGTTCAAGCAAATTGTGTTGTTAGAGCCCAAAAAATATTATAAGCTGTATTTTAACTTCATGGCTCGTTTTTAATAATTCTAAAAAAAACAATCGATAATAAATCTTTTTTTGAACATTTGCCAAATTTTATTTTCTTTCACTCTATTCTTTTATAATTGGATTATCCATTAGATATTTATTTCTGATGATAATAGAGAAGGAGGTGAAATTATGACGTATACAAGAGCTGAATTTATAGTTAACGATAAATCGAATGCAACTAATCTTCCAGTATGTACTTGGTCTTGCTAAACACTCAAGAAAAGGAGACTTTTCTCCTTTTCTTTATTTTTATCTGATATTAAAAATGGAGGTATCAAATATGTTTGAAAATTTTATGAAAATTAATTACAAAAATGATTACGCAGTATGCAATAAACGAGACAAACCTAATTTTACAATCGTCCAAGGTGGGGGAAAAATTATATTTGACGAACTGCGACAATCAAAATCCCCTATTAATATAAAAGAATTTTCCAAAAAACTAGCTATGAAATATCATGCTCCGGAAGAATATCTGTTGGAAGATACTATGACCCTTCTAAGTTTATTAAATGGGGATCGTAATACTGATCAGAAAACTGATAACAACACTAACATTCACCATTTAGACACATATTCAATGTTATATAACAGCTACACAAACGAAAATAAAATTTTTAAAGTTTTTTTAGAATTGACATATAATTGTAATCTCAACTGTAAACATTGTTATCTTGGAACTGATTTAAATACGGAATTAAAACATTTAACTTTAGAAAAGGCCAAGGAAATACTAGATTATTTAGAAAAAATTGAAATTGTTGACTTATGTCTGACAGGAGGTGAATTATTCACTAATCCTGACGCATATGAAATTATTAAATATGCAAGTGAAAAAAATTTTTTAACAACAATTCTTACTAATGGTACATTATTAACTATCGATATGATTGATAAGTTAGTGAAATTACCTTTATCACAAATCAGAATATCTTTATATGGAATGAAGGATTTCCACAATTCATTTGTCGGTTTATCAAATGCTTTTGACTTGTCTGTTCAAGCATTAAAATACATGAATAAAATTGAACCTGGATTAGGTGTAGCCGTGAGTGTTATTACAAAAGATAATTTTAAAGAACTTATTAGTTTGGGTTCTTATTTAAAAGAATATAACCTTGAGCATCGACTTTCTCCAATTATTTATCCGACAGTAAAAGGTGATAAAAGTCCTACAAAATTAAGAATCACATTTAAACAATACGAGGAACTGTTAGTAAATGGTGATATTGGAGTTTTAGGTAGTAATTGTGCTGCAGGATTAAGCCGTATACGCATTTCACCTTCAGGTAATGTCAATCCATGTGAATTATTTAGAAATATAATTTTTGGGAATATTTATGAATTAGATTTAAAAGAAATTCTCGACAATCGGGAAGATTGGATCAAATATATTAAAAATTCTTTAAAAAACAGCAAATGTACAATTTGCAATAAGCGTAAATATTGCCCTCAATGCTTAGGTATGTTCTATCTTGAAAATGGGGATCCTGGAGAACCTTCAAAGTTCCTTTGTGAGTGGGCAAAAATAAAGATTGAATTTTTAAAGGAAAAACATGAAATATCTGATTAAGAAATTTAAGTATAAAACGCTTTTCTGTCTAATTGTTATTCTTCTTCGCTGCTGTACTCGTGTTTATGCAGGAATTAAACTAACTGCATTTTATGATTTTATTGTTAATCCAAATTTTGCATCAATTTTGATCAATATTCTTATTCTTCTTATCAGTTGGGGATTAACTGAAACTCTCGCTCTTGTCAGTGAATTTTTAAAAGCAGAATTGAAAGCCCAGATGAACAATACGCTCAGAGAACAAATATCAAAAAAAATAATAGCCAATGCTTATCAAAATGACGAAAACCAGGGCGCCTATTCGTCCTGGTTTATACAAGATATTCAGCAAATTGATGAAAAAGGGATTGATTCGTTTTTTGTGATCTTTGAAAATGGTTTTCTTCTATTGATAACTAGTATAACTCTCCTTCTAATGCATCGTTCTATTTTTCTTCTTTCCTTCTTAGGCGTAATTCTCTTAAGCCTCATTCCACGTTTGTCTCAAACGAAAATTAAAAATTTAACTCATGAAGTTTCTTCTGCGAATGAAATATTTTCTCAGCGATTAAATAACCGATTACGTGGCTTAGATCATTTTAAGCTAAACCAAGCCTCCGATATATTTATCGAAAAAAATCAAAATGATTCACAACAGCTTGAAAAACAAATCCAACATCATACTCAAGCAACTTCTTTAATTATTTTCGGAATTGAAATCACATATCGATTTATTAATATGTTCATTATGCTTTTCACTGCCTTGCTTGCCCATAATGGAAAAATTTATCCTGGAATTATTTTTGCAGTTGGTAATTTAACTGGTGTTTTATTTGACTCAGCAGATAAATTTATGACATCCTCTTTGAATTTCGCTACTTCTAAAGTCCTATTCGATAAGTTCAAGGTTGATCAAAAAAAACCTACCTTAAAAAGATTAGAACCTTTTTCTGAATCCATTCTATGTTCCAATCTGAGTATTCAATTTCACAAAGATCCCATTTTAAAAAATAGAAACTTTGTCTTTGATAAAGGAAAGAAATATGCGATCACTGGAGCTAGCGGCAGTGGAAAAACATCATTAATCAAAACAATAATAGGTTTGAGTGATCATTATACAGGAGTGATTACTTGGGATGGCATAGATATCAAAGCAATCGACAAAGACTATTTGTGGCAGCAGATCACCTATGTTCGCCAAAATGATTCCTTATTTAACGATACACTAAGGTTTAATTTAACATTAGGCAAAATAATCGCTGATGAAATGATTTTAGAAGAATTAAAGAAAGTAAATTTAATGGAATTTTATGAGAATACAGAAGCAGGATTAGATACTGAAATTAACGATTTAGGTACAAATCTTTCGGGTGGACAAATACAAAGAATACTAATCGCCAGAGCTCGATTAAGAAACAAGTTAATCTATTTTATCGATGAAGGGACATCGGCCTTAGATCAAGAAAACACTAAGATGATAGAAAACTTGCTGTTAAGCGAAAAATTGTTCACAGTAATTTATATTTCTCATAAAATCAACGCAGATAATATTCATTTGTTTGATGAAATCATAACTCTATAACTTTTTCAGGACTAAAAAAGGGTCTGTAACGAATAAGAAAGCAGGGAAAAATACAAAAAGTTGGAAACCAGCGACTATAAGAATTCCTTTGTCTATAAAACCTGAGGTCTTCACACACCTGAGCAGTTCAATGATTGGCTTACTAAAGCCATTATCTAACTCAATCAGAAATATGGCTAAACATTCCCCTAATAATGACAGTCTGGAAATCAGATACATTAAGCAATACTTAATGAAAGTGATGTAAGAGAAGAAATTCCAAGTCAGTATAGACGAGGAAAACGGAAAATAGGGTTGTCAGACGCTGTTTATATATAATAATTTTTCTTTTTCAACCCTCAGCAGATTGAATTGAACCGGCAGACTCATAAATATCAAGTATCATGGCTATTACTATCCAACATCTTTAATTTTCCTGCGCAAATCTTGACTTAAAGAGAGTAGCGACTAGAAATTAAAGTAATCAGAACATGCTTTATGCTTCAGTATTATGAAGAATAAAACAGACCCGATATCAAGGTCGGCGCAAAAGTGCAAATTGTTCTGAAGGCTAATCAGCACATGGAATTGACGGATAAACTTCATCTACTTTTTAGATTTTATATCGACACTTAAATTATTAGACTTCACAACTACGATCAATTCTTCGTCCAATTAAAACTCGGCCTTAAAATTACTACATTTTTTAAATAGCTAAAAGCTTCAGGATGCCTTTATTAAAGGTGTTTCCTGAGGCTTAACTTTGTCTAACTGTCAAAGATGGGATTGAGCGTCAGCAATTGCCATAATCTCATGCCCAGGAAACAGGATCAAGACCATTCTGCAGGACTCACGAGTAATCTAAATGAATCAAAATCAAAAGTTCCCTGCACTCACAATACAAAAAGCGGCAGTTCTGCGCATCCTTTAACGCCGCTGCCGCTTTCTTTCCTGTTATTTTTTCTCGGTTTTATTCAAATATTCGTCGATCTTCTTTTTCTGATCTTCTGGAATCTTCCGCTCAATCGGGAACACGACGCTTTGATCGAGCTGCTTGAGGAAATTCAGCACAATTTGGGTCGTCTTTGCAAGACTGTCGGCACTCAGATAATCCAGCACGTCATGCCGGTTGTGAATGTAGTTGGCGCCTCTTTCCCCGAAACGCATGAAGCTGACGGAAGGAATGCCCTGATCAGAGAACGGGACTTCATCGCTGGAATAAACCTCGCTTTTTACCTCGAGCTGAATCCCAGCCTGCGCCGCATAGGTTTTTACCATCGCTTCCAGTTCAATCGGGCCTAAGCACCAGGCGCTGTCATGCCCCAAAACAGCACCGGCCACATCCACATTCACGTTAAAACGGATCGCCTTGAGATCGTCTTCATGCGTATCCACATAGGCATGGGAGCCCAATAAGCCCCGTTCCTCACTGCCGCACCAGATAAAACGCAGCGTGCGGTTAGGCTGATGATCGTGGAAATGTTGCAGCAGCTCCATCAAAATGACGCTGCCTGCGCCGTTGTCATACACACCGGTGCTGTATTCAACGGAATCATAATGCGCGGTCAGCACGATGACCTCTTCCGGTCGGGTTAAGCCCTGAATTTCAGCGATGACGTTCTGCGAAACCGCCTTCAGCGGCTTCTGTTGGACCACCAGCGTGATCATCTTCGGGTTTTCCTGCACCAGCCGCATCGCATCCTGAATCGTCATGTTGACGCCCGGAAGACGGCCTAATTCCGCCAGTTTGTCGCGCAGTTCGCGATGGGCGATATCCGTGGTTTCCGCACTGTCCCGCGCTTCGCCATTGTAGGTAATAAAGCCGACAGCGCCGCTTTCAACTAAAGCCTTATACAATTTATAATTCAGATAGCCGTTGACCAGGACGATCTTGCCGCTGGCCTGTTGCTGACTGACGGCGCCGGGATATTCCATATAATAGAACGGTGCGGTGATGCCGCTGTCTTCGGTTTCCCCACAGCCGCCGTAAGCCGTGACCGTGTAGCTGGTTTTCTCCGTGGCACAGCTGACCTTTTCGATGCTCTGATCGGCAACCTCAAACATTTCCAGACGCGCCTTTTCCCCGCAAGCTTCTACGGCTTCCCGCAAAAGCTCTGCCGCCTGTTTTTCCTGTTGGGTGCCGCTGACGCGGACAAAGCCGATTTTCTGCAGTAATTCCCATTGTGTTGTTTTCATTCTTCTAACCTCTTTTCATAAGCAACCCGTAAACTCAGGTCACGATGCAGCTGAATGACGCCGCATAACTGATAGTTGTGTTTTTCCAGCAAACGCCGCATCGAAGCATTGTCCTGATGCGTGTCAATTTTGATGCTCAGCACGCCGCGCTGAGAGCACATCTGTTCTGCCTGTGCCAGAATCCAGCCGGCAATCCCCTGACCTTTCAGCTGCTCATCGACAGCGATGCGGTGAATCACGGCATAGGGCCGATCCGTCAGCCATTGGCCGCTGACCATCGTCGTGTAGTTTTCATCCGGTGTAAACGCCACCGTCGCGCAGCCCGCGATCATCTTATCCTGCTCCGCAACGTAAGCGGTGCCGTTTTGAATATCCTGAAGCAGGGTTGCTTCATCCGGATAGCCATCCTGCCACTGATCAATTCCCTGGGCTTTGAAGTATGCCTGCGCCTGATGCAGAATCGCCATCACAGCCGGCAGATCATGGGTTTCCATTCTTCTGAGTTCCATTCCGATTCCCCCTTTTCTTCTTTTTCTGATCCTCTGAGTTCCTTTCTTTCTGGCTTATTCCAAAAAATCGCAGGTTCCCATAGGGCGTTGGAGAAAGCCCTGCAGCTGGATCATTTCAGCACAAACCTGGTCCCGTTGTGCAGGAGTCAGCGCTTTGAACAAGGTGATGCGGGCCTGAGCCTTCCACTTTTGTACCGGGGCGTTCCAGATCCCAACAATCTGTGACTTGTGAAGCACAACGCCGGGACTTCCGACAAGCCGCCAGACTTTTTTCTGTGCGGCCGGATCCGTCAGAATCCAGCTGCGCTGAGGCAAATCCAGAAACGGATCATGTGTGCCCAGCAGCTGAATTGCGGAAGTTTCCTGCGGCAGCCTGTCCAGCTCTTCCAGATCCGCTTTCAGCATCCATCCACGCTGGCCCTGCACGTCAACTTCAATCCGCTCTGCCTCACTCAACGCCCACAGCCGTTGCGCCTGCATCCGGCTGCAGCCCGTCCAGCGGGCAAAATCCTGAACCGAGGCTGGACCGTAGCAGTGCAGAAATTGATCGACGATCCGCTGCGGCTGCGGCTGATTATCAAGCGCGCTTCCAAACCAAGCGGAGGGACTGAGAAAGACGGGTTCCTGCTTCTGTCTTTCTCCCATCATCACGCGCCCTTCCAGCGAACACTGCCGAAGCAGATACGACACCGCCGCTTCCAGCAGCGTTTGATTTTTGGCAACCAGCGAAGGTTCATCCGCCTGACTGCGCACGGATGGAGGCAAATAAGATTTCATCGCTTCCGCCAGAACATGATCCAGCTGTGCTTTGCCGACAACCACGCTGTCGTCTAAAATGCGGCAGGCCTGCCGCAATGCTTCCAGCAAGACCTTTTGATCTGCCTTTAACGCTTGGGCAGTGTAGCTCAGCGGTTGGGCATAGATCGGAACTTCATCCTCCTGCGCGGCCAGTGCGCCTAAAAAAGTCCCGGCTTCGGCCGTCGGAAAAATCGTCGGTGCCCCACGCAGACTCCACGCCTGCATTAAGCGTTGGGTTTCGATCAGCTCGCGATGCAGATCATTCCGGCTGACGGCTTCAACCCGCGCCCTGACAGCCAGTTCCCAGCTTCCCGGCGGACTGTTGACAAAACCGCAGGCTGAAGCCGCTTCCAGAATTTGATCTCGGGGCAGCTTTCTGTCCAGATGATGAGCATGCCGCATCCGGCAGACCGCTTGTTCTTTCGTCATACTGCGCATATCTGACTCCTTTGTCCATGCTTTCAGTGTATCACAAAACAAGCTTCCCTCACCATAAGAAAAGCGAAGATTTACTGCGCCAGCAGTGTCTTCGCCCGTTGTCTTCCTTCTTCAACCGCCGCTTCCGCCGGTGCGCCTTCAAACACGAAACCTTCGCCGCACAGAATCCCGCCGATCAGCCGCGTTCGTTCCTCCCACGGCTTCATATACGCACCCGCACCCCAGCCATAGGAGCCAAACAACAGCACCGGTTTTCCACGCAGATACGGCTCAATCTGTTCCAAAGCAGGCATAAACTCCGCTTCATCCAATTCCTCAACGCCATGGGCTGAACAGCCCAAAGCCCAATGGGTAATGGTTGGCAGCTCGGCCGCAGGCAGCGTGGACGCTGTGCACAGCACCACCTCTGCGCCTTCTTTCCGCGCCTGTTCCGCAATCGCCATGGCCATCTGTTCCGTATTGCCGGTCGATGAAGCGTACATAACCATACATTTTTTCATTGTTAACGATCCTCCTGCATTCAGGATGGTTCAATGACCTCAGTTTTAAACTGAAAATGATCAAAACGGCCTGCTTATCTAAACATTTTCCCGGCTTTCTTTCGCATAAGAAAAACGGAAGTTTCCCTCCGTTTCTGACCTTGGATTACAGTTTCAGGAATTTCTCGACGTCCAGAACGAAGATGGTTGCTCCTCCGACCTGAACTTCTACCGGGAACGAAGCATACCGGCCGATATCGTAAGAAGCCGTCGAAGGAACGATTTCCGTTCTGCGCTTACTTTCATTGCCGATAATTTCAATAGCCTGATCCACCTTGTCGTCATCTGTGCCGACGATCATCGTTGTATTGCCTGCCCGCAGGAATCCGCCGGTAGTCGCCAGCCGCGTTACCTGGAAATTGGCTTTGGTTAAAGCAGAAGAAACACTGGAACTATCATCATTAGATACAATGGCTAAGATCAGTTTCATAATCAAGGCCTCCTTTTATGTATTTCTATTTTACCATATTTTGCCCGCCTTGAAATCCCTTTCCATGCATTTTCATACAAATTTCATTTCTTCTTACATTGATAATTTTTTTCTTTCCCTCTCCTTTTTCTCTGTTTTCCTACCGATCCTCAGTCATATTTACAATCTTTTTGTTGGATTCTGCTATACTGAATTCATGAGAAGGGATACGGTCATGCAAAACGAAATCTTTCAATATACAATTCAGCCGGACGCCCTGGGCCAGCGCTTATATCAGTATCGGCTTAAGGCCTTCCGCATCGGCCGGATTTTAGCCAAGGCTGAGGAAAATCCTCAGTCCTACATTCATTTATTCCGCGTCAATTATATCCTTCGAGGCAAAGCGATGTTAATCATCGACGATCAGGCTTTTCCGGTCTGTTCAGGCCATGCCGTTATCATTCCGCCGCGAGGAATTTTAACTCAAGCTGATCCCGCAGCGGAAGTCGAAACTTACTTCATCAATTTTGACATCAGCAATCTGACCCTGCGCGATGAGTTTTTAACCCGGCTGCTGGAGTGGTTTCCATTCTATCAGGTCCATGACAACGATCGGAAAATCCTGCTTTATCTCTTTGAACAGATTTTTAAGGAAGCCTCCCACTCCAATTTAGGTTCCTGTCTGATAGTGCAGAATCTGTTTTGTTCCCTGCTTATTAAAATGGTGCGCCTGGCTTGTGAGGGCGAAGCCGTTTTCAATCTGCAGCCTACTGCCATCAATTCAACGCATTATCTGATCAGCCGGGCGGTCAGCTACATTTATCAGCATATCGGCAATCCAGTCAGCGTCAAAGCGGTAGCGGACCATCTGAATATCAGCGAGATCTATCTTTATAAGCTGTTCAAGGAACACACTCAGCAATCGCCGCAGACCTTTATTCTTGAATATCGAATGCAGCTGGCCTGCGAATATCTCAGCAACCCGGAATATTCGATGAAGGAGATCGCGCAGCAGCTGGGCTTTGCGAGCGCCGATTATTTTTCAGCCAGCTTTCATAAATATGCCGGCTGTTCACCTTCAGCCTACCGTCAAAAGCAGCTCCCTGCCAATCTAACACCCAATCCAAAGCAAGAAGCATCCCTGATCGAAAAACCAACCCTTTAATCCGTTGGCTTATTCAGCAAATAAAAAGAGGAATCGTTATGGAAAACACAATTTTTCAATATGATATTCATCCGGATGAATTAGGCAGGCGCCTTTATCAATACCGGATCAAGGCGTTTCATGCCGGCTATCTCAAAGCCGCTGCCGAGGAAAACCCGCAGTCGTATATTCATTTATTCCGCATCGACTATATCGTAAGAGGCCGTGGATTAATTTTGGCGGATCAGCAGGTTTATCCGGTGGAAGCCGGCTCCGCGGTCTTTCTTCCGCCCAGCGCTTTATTGATCCCCACTGAGCAGCAGGAGGAGCTGGAGGTTTATTTTGTCAACTTTGAGATCAGCAATCTGCCGATGCGGCAGGAATTTTTAAGACGCATGAGCAGTCTGATACCCCAGTTTCAGGTCCGGGATACGGAAGATCAGGCGATGAAATTTATGTTGGAAAACATCTTTGCGGAAGCTTCTAACCATCAGCCCGGCGGCTGTCTGATCATTCAGAACCTGTTTTCTTCCCTGCTGATCTTCATGGTACGGCAGGCACAGAAAGGTCTGGCACCTCACTCCCTGGCTCCGGTTCCCGTCAAAAACACCAACTATCTGATCAGCCGGGCGGTCAGCTATATTCAGCTTCATCTTCAGGAAAACCTGAGTGTGAAAGGATTAGCTCAGCATTTGGGAATCAGCGAAATCTATCTCTACAAACTGTTTAAGGCGCATACCGGTCAATCTGTTCAGCTGTTTATCCTCAATTATCGGCTGCAGATCGCCAAAGACTATCTGAGCAATCCTGACTATACCGTTAAGATGATCGCGGATGAATTGGGATTTGCAAGTCCGCATCATTTCTCCTCGATCTTCCGCAAGCATGTCGGCATTTCGCCTACGGGCTACCGCCGTCAGCTTCAGGAACAGAATGAAATGCTGCTGAATCCAGAATAACCGCGGATTCGCAGATAAAGAAAAAACTCCGATTCCAAAGCCGTCCGTTTCCTTGATTCAGAAAAGGTGAGGCTATGTGTTCAGAGTTTTTTATATTTCAGATTCCGGCACGGCGGTTCCTCAGCCGTTTCATCGAAATTTGAATTGTTGAATTAATCTGCCAGAGCTTTCGCAGCCAACGCTTTGAAGCCATCAACACCGATCGTGCAGGAAGTCATCAGATCCGGATCCGTCGTCTTGCCTGCTTCATCCACCGGCAGCGCTTCAATCTCAGCAGCGGATTTTCCCTCCATCCAATGGGTCAGGCCTTCAATCTGCTGATACCATTCCTTGCCGATAGAGCTGGCTTTGACCATGCCGTAGCCGTCTTTCAGTTCGCCTTTGGTCAGGGACGACTGACTCTTTTCCATGTCGACTTTGCCTTCGGCTGAGAACTGTCCCTGATTCTGGGCGGTATCCAGCAGTGTAAAGAGAACCGCTCCCTGCTCGTCAGTCCCCATCAAAATGTAGCTTGTATTGACCTGAACGCTGCCTAAAGCGTCAGTGGCCGCATCCTTGACGGTCAGTTCGGATTCACTGGCACTGTGCATCGCTGCTGCGTTAGCAACCGGCTGCAGCGACTGCGAGGCTTTTTCCACAGCAGCCAGGAAATCACTGACGCCGATCGTGCAGGAAGTCATCACATCCGCTTCGGTCGTCTTTCCATCTTCGCCTACCGGCAAATTCATGATTTCTTCCATCGTCTTTCCTGTCATCCAGGCCTCCAGAGCTTCTGCCTGCTGATGCCATTCCTTGCCGATGGAGCTGGCTTTGATCATGCCGTAACCTTCGCCCTGTTCCTTTTTTGTCGGACGGGCTGCATTCTTCTCGGCATCTCCCAGTCCTTCGTTGCTGAAGGCGCCGCTGTTTTGAGCGGTATCCAGAGAAACATAGACTACCTTGCCCATGTCATCCAAAACAAGGGAAGCGATTGTCGTATTGATTTCAATCGAGCCTTCCTTATCTGCCTGGGCATCGGTCGTTTTCAAACTCGTGACACTGGCTATACCAGCCTGCCAAGTTCCCGCCGTTTCCGGGGCAGCAGAAGGTTCTGTGGTTGGAGTCATGGTCGGTTCTGGTTTATTCTGGGCAGCACAGCCGGCAAGCAGCGCCAGCGAAGCCGCGATCGCAAACAGTTTTTTCATCGTGTATTTCCTTCTTTCCGGGCTTAATTATAGGCACTCTTGGAAAGAAACAGAATAAGCTGATCCATACTCTTGATCCTCTTATCCATACTCTCTGTAAAGACACAAAGGGAAACGGGCTGACCGGATGAAGATTAAAACCAAAAGAAAACTCTGTGGATCAACAAGATCCGCAGAGCATTTCAGATCCTTCTTTGGAAAGAATCAGACGTTAAAACGGAAATGCATGACGTCGCCGTCCTGAACGATATAGTCCTTGCCTTCCAGACGCAGCTTACCGGCTTCTTTCAATGCTTTCCTTTTCCAAAATTGGAAGCTGAGCAGTCACAAGCGACGTCGCTGTATCAATGACATAAGATACCAAAACCTGATTCGCAATTCCAGCTGCGCCATAGAAACTTCTGAAATCAATGCATGATCCTCTCTACAGACAAAATAAATCTTTTTAAACGTTCTCCGCAACTAAACTCAGCACCCTATTTTTTAAAAATTTTGTGAGAAAGTATTCCCTACTTTTTTGCTGTAATCTCTTTGGCTCTCTGCTCTTGTCCCATGCTAAAGATCTGTCTGATCAGAATCCAAAAGAAGGCCATCATCCAGCGCATCAATTTTTCTCATTTCTTCTTCGTTCAGCGAAAAGTCGAATACATTCAGATTGGATTCAATTCGTGCAGGTGTATTCGAGCGAGGCAGCGCCACAACGTTATTCTGAAGACACCACCGAATACAGATTTCTGCCGGTGTTTTCTGATGATTTTGTGCAATCTCAGTAAGGACTGGATGGTCTAAAACATTTCCCTGGCCCAATGGCGACCAGGCTTCAACCAGAATATCGTTGCTTTGACAAAAATGGACAAGTTCTGTCTGGCTTTTTCCCGGATGGTATTTTATCTGGTTGACCATCGGCTTCACTTCCATCGTTAATAAGGATGTTAAATGCATCGGCAGAAAGTTGGAGACGCCAATCGCACGAACCTTGCCGGATTGATAAAGTTCAATCATCGCTTTCCAGGTACTTTGATTTAACTCATCCCAATGTTCATATTGCTTACTGTTGGCTGGCCAGTGAACTAAGTACATATCAAGATAATCCAGATTCAAATCATTCAGCGACTGGTTAAAAGCCTTCATTGTTTTATCGTAGCCTCGTTCTGTATTCCAGACCTTGCTCGTGATAAACAATTCTTCCCGAGAAAGTCCCGATTCTTTGATTGCCTGACCCACTTCCACTTCATTTCCATAGATTGCCGCCGTGTCAATCAACCGGTATCCACTTTTTAAAGCATGCGCAATGGACACTTTTCCGGTTCGCATAGAACCATATCCAATGCAGGGAATCTCCACTCCGTTCCATAGTTTCCACGTGTTCATTCTGCTCGCCATCCCTTATCCATTCCGGTTATTTCTCTTACGAATTTCAATTTCTTTGATGAGTTCCGATGCTAATTCTTTCACGGTGATCGCCGTCATTAAATGGTCTTGAGCATGCACCATTAACAAAGTAACCTCCATGGCTTCTCCGCGCACTTCTTGCTGCAGGAGCGTTGTTTGTGAAAAGTGCGCCTGTGTTAAAAATTCATCTGCTTCTTTTTTCAGCTCGACGACTTTCTCAAAATCACCCTCCCTTGCCGCATTAATTGCCGATAACATATTGGATCGCGCCATGCCGGCATTGGCAATTAATTCCGTAACAACCTTTTCATATTCATCTTTAACCATGTTGTCATTCTCCTTATAATATTTTTTTCATTTCAAACAAAAAAGCATCAAAGCTCTTAGCCAGCAGAATATTCTGTCTAGCTTTTTCATTTTCGATCAGCTTCAATATAAACCGCTGCAATTCCTGATGCAGAAATAAACTCTCCGCTTTCAAATTAATTAAGAAGATCAAAGCGACCTCCTGTCCTTCAAAATTTGCTGGTTTTTTTAACAGAATCACACCCACCGTATCGCATATGGCATTGAGCTGGACGGGATGTGGAGTTGCGATTCCATTCATAAAAATTGTCGGATACCGGTTTTCTCTTTGCAGCACATACTGCGTAAAGCTTGGGTCGGCATCGCCGCGTTGCACCATTAACTTTGCCGCTTCCTCGATCAATTCCATATAATTTCCGGTTTCAAGACACTGGAAATATTCTTCTTTGAACAGGGATACGATTCGATCGCTCACACTGCCAATATTCCGGTAGGTCATCTGCAGGACAACATTCTCACGAATACGTTCAATTTCATCTTCGTTTAAGAGCTGCTTGATCTGAATAACTGGAACTCCCATATAGCTGTTGGCAAACGGAATCGTGGAAAGAAAGATTTCCGGAAGATCATGATCTACCGAAGCCAGATCATGTTCAGATATCGGCACAACCTTGGCATTTCCGAAGATACTTTCCAATTTAATTTTCACCAACGCCGCACTGCCCCTGCCAGTAGAACAAATAACGACAATTTTTTGAAGCTGATTTAACTGCGTTTGTCTTCGCTTTTCTATGGACGCGGCAAAATGCAGTGTAATAAACCCAACTTCATCTTTGGTCAGCTTCGTCAGTTTGATTTTCGTTTCCAACAATTCCAGAAACCGCAAGGTCATTGTAAAGACGTTAACATAATCGGAATGGATCTCATTGATGATCGGATTACTAAGCTGCAAATCATAATTCACACGAGATATCAGCGGATAGATATGAATCAAAAGGTTATTGATTAATTCTGAATCTTCACAAAATGATGTATAAAATTCAGCATCCAATTCTCTCAGTGAATCCCGGATCGAATTTTCAAGCAGTTCCGTATTTATTTTTGACATGGACTCAATCACACATTTTGACTGAATATCTAACGCAAAGAATTCAATTTCACATTCAGGAATCAGAACGCTTAATTTTTCTTCCGTATAACTGGCAATTTCTTTTGACATTGTGTAATAACAAGACTTGAGTTCACTGGTTTCACTTTTCTTAAAGGTAATATAGTTATTCTGCGTACAGCGGTAAATGATCACCGTGTAATGCTGCCAGAGATTATCAAATGCCAGATCAGAAACCAGCACGGCATGTTTTCGCAGGATCTGATAAATTTCTTCTTTTAGGACCGAGCGGTTTACCCTTGCAAAGAAATCCCGGTATTCGCGGATGGGCTCAATATATAAGCCGGATCCGATCACGTATTTAGAAAAAGCCTGGCGAATCGCAATCTCATCCCCCGTTATTTTTAAGCCATAATGCCTTCTTCTCTCCAGCTTCAATGCCAACTGCGACAGCCGGCATTCCAAGCGATTCAAGTCTTTGGTGATTGTTGTCCGGCTGATGTCACTCATCTGGGATAACCAATACAGCGTTATATAGCCTTTTGCCTGAAGCAAGTAATATAAATAAGCTTCCTGCCTCCGTTGAGCATGCGTCACATCCACATCCGCGCTGACGCTATTTTGATATGCCCGGTACAAGCGAATGTCATGGATTTGCAGCTTATACCCCTTTGAGCGGACATGAACGATTTGAAAACCATTTTTCTGCGCATCCAAATTAATAAATTTGATCGCCGATCGAACTGTATTCTCAGATATAGATAGTTTTTTCTGCAAGTCAGAGTTTCGTACAAACGTTTGCTTAGAATCCAGATAGTCTACGATTTGTTTTTCCCGGTTCATCATGGACTCCTTCCTATTCAGAATTATCGGTTGCCTGTTTCAGCTAGCAATGACTTTCATTGCAGAGATAATCAGGGATATTTCAATCAGAAAGCGAGAAAGAAACTGGCTGATAATTCACAGTTTCCTTCTTCTTTCCTCAATTCAAATTAATTAGACGTTTCTGGATTCTTCCGCTTCTTCGCTTGCTTCCTCGGCAGCAGCGGCTTTATCATTCAGTTTTACAAATGGGATGTAAAGGAGGACACACACTACAAGAATGAGGATTTGTGTGAAAACAACCTTTAAATCGCCGCCGCTGGCTAAAAAGCCCGATAGGATCACTGGTGTAGTGCTTGGCGTGTAGATCGCTAATGGCTGAATGAAGCCGATTGCGGTCAAGATATAACTGATGCCAATCGCAACACCTGTAGACAGGACGAATGGAATCGCCAGTAACGGATTAAAGATGATTGGGGCGCCGAAGATCATCGGCTCGCCAATGTTGAACAACGCAGGAATGCCACCGATTTTCGCCATATCTCTTGAATCTTTCCGTCGTGATACAATCAGGATCGCAATCACCAGAGCCAAGACGCATCCTGAACCGCCGATCCGGTTCGTATAGTTCAAGAAGGCGTCAGAAATAATATGCGGGATTGGGGTGCCTGCTGCCAAGGCCGCTGTATTCTCTGCATAGTTGGCCATCATAAATGGCATGGCGACGGAAGTAAACACACTGGAATGGATGCCAAAAGCAAAGGCCAACGCCCCCAGCATCTGAATCGATGCAAAGCCAACAGGATTGGTTGCAATTTGGCTTAGCGGGGCCTGAACAACTGTAGCAATAAAACCATAAGCAGAAGTTCCGAACAATCTGAAAATCAATCCCAGTATCCCGAAGATAAATCCAACCAGAATGGTAGGAATAACCACGTTAAATGATTTCGCGGTTGCTTCGGGCACGCCGGCAGGCATTTTAATTTTCAGCTTATCATTACTGCTGAAACGTATAAATAAATCTGTACCGAATAAACCGACCAGAATCGCGATAATCAATCCTGAGGAACCGGTGTAAGTGAACGATAACATGTTACTAACCTCGCCACTAACTTCGCCTATTGTCACTGGGTTGGCCAGCGGCATTAAGATAATCATTAAGATGAATACTGTGGTAAAAGCACCTAGCGGATTATCAAAATTTTTACTTTTTTGAAAATAGTAAGAAATGCTGATCGCTGCCAAAATACTTAACATTTGCGTTGTTCCATTAGCGATGCTGGTAGCGATGCTGCGAATGTTAGCAAGAATCTCTGCGTTCAGAAAACCTGCGCACAGTCCGCCATCGTTGAAGATAAACGCACTCAGCAGCGTGCCGACGCTGGTTAAGATCATAGCCGGAACCAGTGATGCGAAACCACTCTGCAAGCTCTTGACATAGATGTTTTGAGCCATCTTTCTGGAAGCTGATGCTAAGCCGTTAAGAACAGAATTCTTTTTCTTTGCTTTCGTCATAAATTGTTTCCCTCTTTATCCCTTTTCTAGCTACAAATTTCTAAGGCTTTGGTTAAGACCTTTTCTCCGTTTAAGCGTCCGTAATCCTTCGGCTGGATTACATAATAAGGTTCATTCGGATATTTCGCGGCAATTTCATTTTCCATATATGAAATCTGCGGTGCGATTAAAAGACAGTCATAATTGGCGATAACATTATCCAGAACAGAAGCTGATATAGCATTAATTTCCACCTCGACCCCCTTCTCTTTCGCTGCATTTCTCATTTTTTCTACAAGCAATCCGGTCGAGAATCCGCCCATGCACATCAGTAATATTTTTTTCATTATTCTTTTCCTTTCCTATTTTTTATTGTTTTGGCTCAGCTACTGTAAAGGAATCGCTTAAATCTTCCCCATTGCTGGCAACCATTTTTTTATACCAGTAAAAGCTGTCTTTACGGTAACGGTTTAATGTCCCCCGTCCCTGATCGTCCATATCGACATAAACTAAACCATATCTCTTTTTCATTTCACCGGTCCCCGCACTGACAAGATCAATCCATCCCCACATCGTATAGCCCATCAGCGGAATGCCGTCGATTTCCACAGCTTCCTTCATCGAGCGAATATTGGTTTGCAGATATCGAATCCGATAATCGTCGTGAATTCTGCAATCTTCCGTTAATTCATCAGCCCAGCCAATCCCATTTTCTACAATCCACAGCGGCTTATGATAACGGTCATACAATTCGTTCAGTGCAATCCGCAGCGCTTGCGGATCGGTAGTCCAATCCCAAGCATTCTTTTCAATATAAGGATTGTCCACGCCTCTAAGTCCTGGTTTTAAATCAGGGTGCGTGCTCACCGCATAACTACCATAACATGAAAAACTCAGGAAATCAGCCGGATATTCAGCCAGCAGTGCATAATCTTCCGGCGTATCTTGCAGAACGATGTTTTCTCTTTCATATTCGGCAAGCTTATACTTCGGATAATGTCCGCCTACCTGAACATCGCTGTACCATAACATATCATGTTTTTCATTCATTTGTTTAATCTGATCCTCTGGATCACAGCAGTAAGCATAAGGAGGACGGTACGCCAACATCATGCCAACCTGAATTTCACTGCTAATCGCGTGCGCAGCTTTTACAGTTAAGCTGCTCGCTAGGAATTGATAATGAGCAGCTTGGGCTCTTGTCTGCGGCGTATCCACTAATAATCCTGCCGCATTATAACCGTTATGCCCGACCGCATTCATTTCATTAAAGGTTAGATAGTATTTCACTAATCCCTTATACCGCTGAATGACGGTGGCTGCGTACTTTACAAAAAAGTCCACGACCTGACGATGGGCAAAACCATTGTACTGAGTCGCAAGATGCAGCGGGATTTCATAATGACTTAATGTCACTAACGGCTCAATCCCCATCTTTTTGCATTCTTGAAAGACTTCCTCGTAAAACCGTAAGCCTTCTTCATTGGGTTTCTCATCATCTCCGTTGGGATAGATGCGTGCCCAGTTGATCGACAACCGGAATGCTTTAAATCCCATTTCAGCCATGAGTTTAATATCTTCTCGCCAATGATGATAAAAGTCGGTCGCAGTATGACTTGGATAATAGTATCCTTCTACAACCGCCGGCACTGTGTCTTCAGGAAATACGACATGTCCCACCATCTGCCGTGCTACAAATCCGGTTTCACCTGTCTTTGCATTCCGGATTGTTATTTTGCGTGGAACCTGATGTGCTCCAGCAGTCACGCAATCAATAATGTTTACGCCTTTGCCACCTTCGTTCCAGCCGCCTTCATATTGATTGGCCGCCGTCGCTCCTCCCCATAAAAAATCGTTTGGAAAGCCCATTATTCTTTACCTCCTTGTCCTGTGATTTCATTTTATTCATGAACAGCACAAAACAAAAGATTATAAATTGCGGCTTAATCCGCAATTTGCAGCTGAATCACGAATGAAACTTTTGAATCGAAGCTATCAAAACCACCAGTAAAACTGGTGGTATCCTCTGGCCCTATAAGGGCCTTTTGTTGCGCAGGGCCTTCGCCCATTGAGGCCTGACAGCTGCAACACTTTCTCTAGCTGCCTCTTAAAGAGGCTTCCTTATTGCTTTATTTCACCGGCTCACCCGTAAACGGTTCGATAAATTTCTTCATGCTCATTTGATCTGCTAGTTTGTCTTCCTGCAATTGGTTTTGGATATACTCCTTGATTACTTTTTCATTCTTTCCTACCGTATCCACATAGTATCCTCTTGCCCAGAACTTTCTGTTTCCGAATTTGTACTTCATATTGGCATGTCGTTCAAAGATCATCAGTGTTGATTTACTTTTCAGATATCCCATAAACTCTGAGATGCCATACTTTGGTGGTATTTCGATCTACATATGCACATGATCTGGACACGCCTCGGCTTCCAATAACTTGCATCCCGGTTTTCTTTCGATCAACATTCTCAGGATCTTTCCTATGTCCAACCTCAACTTGTTGTAGATCACCATTCTTCGATATTTTGGTACGATAATGATGTGATATTTGCATCGCCATGTCGTGTGTGATAAACTGTTTTTGTCATTCATTTGACAAATACCCTCCTTTATTTTGTCGTTGGCTGTCAGATCTTCTTCATTATATCGGAGAGTATTTGTTTTTTAACACTTTAAGCTCTGGCACCACGCGCATAGCACGTGGTATCCACTTCGTAAAAAAAGCAGAATCCCGCCATCGCATGATTCTGCTTTTCCTGATTTCGATTTTGAAATGAAGTTTTTACTCCCTGTGCTCTCTTTTTGATCAGTCTGCCATAATATATGGAAAAAATTTCAAATTAAACGTTAAAACGGAAATGCATGACGTCGCCGTCCTGAACGATGTAGTCCTTGCCTTCCAGACGCAGCTTACCGGCTTCTTTCAATGCGGTTTCGCTCTTATACGTCATCAGATCTTCATAGCTGTACGTTTCCGCCCGAATGAATCCGCGCTGAAAATCCGTGTGGATAATGCCCGCGCATTCCGGAGCTGTCATGCCTTCGCGGAACGTCCAGGCCCGCACTTCCGGTTCCCCGGCCGTGAAGTAGGTTTTTAAGCCCAGCAAATGATAAGCCGATTTGATCACCCGATCCAGACCCGATTCCGGAATTCCCAATTCTTCCAGGAACGTCCGCTTTTCTTCTTTTTCCAGCGACGACAGTTCTTCTTCAATCTGGGCGCAGATGGCGATCACATCGTTATTCTCCGCCTCGGCGTAGGCTTTCACCTTTTGATAATAGCCGTTGTTTTCAGGATCGGCAATATCATCTTCCGACATATTCGCAACATAAATCATCGGTTTAGCCGTCAGCAGCTGATATCCCTTGGCAATCAGGGCTTCTTCTTTAGTCAGCTCAACGCCGCGGGCAGCCTTGCCCTCGCGCAGCGCTTCCACCAATTTGCTTAACACAGCATATTCAGCCCCGGCTTCCTTATCTTTTGCCTGAGCTTTGCGCTCGACCTTTGTAATGCGGTTTTCCACCGTCTGCAAGTCGGCCAGCGCCAGCTCCAGATTGATAATCTCAATATCACGGATCGGATCGACAGAACCTTCAACATGGGTGATATCCGGATTGTCAAAGCAGCGCACGACATGGCAGACCGCGTCAACCTGACGGATATGACTCAGAAACTGATTCCCCAGCCCTTCCCCCTGGGAAGCCCCTTTGACTAACCCGGCGATGTCTGTAAATTCAAAAGTCGTGCGGATAATTTTCTTCGGCCTGAACAACGCCGAAATGTTGTCGATCCGCTCATCCGGCACCTCGACAACGCCGACATTGGGCTGAATCGTTGCGAACGGATAGTTCGCCGCCTCGACCTGACTTTGGGTGATGGCGTTAAACAGGGTGGACTTGCCGACATTCGGCAGTCCTACGATACCTGCGGTTAATGACATAAGTTTTTCATCCTTTCACTGTGCGGTCTTCTTCTGATTCAGACCGCTCGAATCCTTTATTAGTTTACCTTTTTTCAGGCTGATTCTCAAGATGCAGCATGCGGTAAAAACAGAAAAGACGGTTTTACTCCGCCTTGTCCGCTTTCTCGATGAGTTTTTTGCATTTCCGCTCAAATTCCGAACGGGGAAACATGATCGCCGCGCCGCAGCCCAAACATTTAATTTTAATGTCGGCGCCCATGCGGATGATCTTCCAGTATTTTGATTTGTGGCAGGGATGTTCCTTCTTCATTTCAACAATATCGTTTAAATCATAATCTGTAATCATAAGCTATTCCCCTTCATGTTGGCGATAGGCCTTCAAGGTATTTTTCAGCAGCATCGTAATTGTCATCGGGCCTACGCCTTTGGGAACCGGGGTAATGAACCCGGCCTTCGGTTCAACCGACGCGAAATCCACGTCGCCGACCAGCTTGCCCTGTTCATTGCGGTTAATCCCCACGTCGATGACAGCCGCGCCTTCCTTGACATACTCCGCCGTGACCATTTTTGCCCGACCGACCGCTGCGATCAAAATATCAGCTTCAGCGCACACCTGCGGCAGATTTTCCGTTTTTGAATGGCAGATCGTAACCGTCGCGTTTTCATTGAGAAGCAGCCGGGCTACCGGCGCGCCGACCAGATTGCTTCGGCCCAGCACCACCGCCCGCTTGCCCGACGGATTGATGCCCATGCGGTGCAGCAGCTCCATGCAGCCCAGCGGTGTGCATGGTACAAATCCGTCTTCCTTTAAGTACAGCTTTCCGACGTTGATCGGATGGAATCCATCGACGTCCTTATCCGGCCGGATTTCACGAATAACCTGGGCGCTGTCCAGCCCCCGCGGCAGCGGCAGCTGACAAAGAATTCCATCGACGGCCGGATCTTCGTTCAGGCGGCGGACAACCGCCATCAATTCGTCCTGGGTCGTTGCTTCCGGCAGTCGGATCAGCTCCGATTCCATGCCGACCTGCGCGCAGGCTTTTTCCTTGCCGGTGACATACGAAAGCGATGCCGGATTATTGCCGACCAGAATCACCGCCAGCTTCGGCATCCGCGCTCCCGCGCCGCGCAGCGCTTCCATCTGTTCACTCAGCTGAGTGCGAATGTCTTTTGATACCTCAGAACCATAAATCACCTGGGCCATGCTTTTCCTCCTTTTCAGACTATTTGTCTGTTTCCTTCTTTGTTTTTTTGAACAGGATGGCTAAAATAATTCGCTGCTGTCCAGAATCAAGGTCACCGGACCGTCGTTCAGCAGCCGCACTTTCATCTCCGCCCCGAAAATTCCCGGTTTTACAACCAGCCCTTGGCGGCGCAGCGCTTCATTGAAATGATCGTACAGCGGACTGGCCAGTTCCGGCCGGGCCGCCTGATCAAAGCTTGGCCGCCGGCCTTTTCTGCAGTTGGCGTACAAGGTAAACTGCGAAATCGACAGCACCTGGCCTCCGATCTGTTCAATCGCTAAATTCATTTTACCATTTTCATCTTCAAAAATGCGCAGATCATGAACTTTAGCCGCCATTTTTTCTGCGGTTTCTTCAGTATCGCCCTCGGTGATGCCCACCAAAAGCAGATAACCGCCTTCAATTTCATTATAAAGCTGTCCGTCTATCGCAACAGAGGCTTCCTTGACACGCTGCAAAACAATTCTCATTTCTTCATTTTCCAGTCAGTAATGAGCTTACTGATTTTTTCCTTTCTCTTTTATCCTTTTTCATTATAGCGGAAAACTGAACCGCCGCAAGGAGTGAGAAGCATGTTGGAAAGAGAAAAAGTCCTCCGCTCAGGAAGACTTCCAGCAGCCATGATCCATTTGTTCCCGCAGTGAGTCAAACGCGTCCGGCGCTAACGGCGGGGAATAATAATAACCTTGAATTCGATCACAGCCAATCTCGCACAGGAAGGCCGCCTGATCGGCATGCTCAACCCCTTCAGCCACAATTTCGAGGTTTAAGTTTTTGGCCAGTGCGATGATGCCTTCAATCACCACCCGGCTGCGCCGATCCAGCACCGCTGGAAAAAAGACCCGATCCAGTTTGATTGCGTCGATCTCAAACTCTTTTAATAAACCCAATGAAGAATAGCCGGATCCGAAATCATCCAATGAACAGGTAAAACCCGCCTGATGGATTTGATGAACGATCTGTTTGACGCGCTCAATGGAGGGTTCATCAAAGAAGATTGATTCCGTAATTTCCAACTCGATGAGGCTGGGATCGACCTGATACCGGGCCGCAAGCGTCTGCAGGCGGATCAGAAAATCGAAGTTCTTAAAATGATGGCGCGACAGATTAACCGAAATCGGTATCTGCTTTTTTCCAGCTTTCTGCCAGGCGGCCAGCTGCATGCACACGTGTTCAAATACAAAGTAGTCCAGCTGTACGATCAACCCGTTATTTTCAAAAACTGAGATGAATTGAGCCGGGGAAATCATGCCCTTCTCCGGATGCTTCCAACGAATCAAGGCTTCCGCGCCAGCCACCTGTTCCTTTTGCGGATCCACCTTCGGCTGCAGGACAATCATAAACTGCCCGCTGCGCAAGGCTTCGGGAAAAGCTTCGGCCAGGGCATGTTCATGTCGGAGCGCATCAATTAGCTGCTGATCGTACTGACAGATCAGCAATTCCTGTTTTTTCGCACTCCAGCAAGCGGTCTTAGCCCGTCCCAGCATGACCTGAATATCCTGCGAAGGGCTTTCTATCGCATAAAAACCGGCATTAAAGGTCAGGGAAAAGCCAATTTTCTGTTCGTTCAGCTTCGCCTGAACCGCTTTTTGAAGCTGAATCATCCGCGCCCTCAGCTGTTCAAGATCCTGTCCGCGGACTAACAAGGCGAAATGATCAGCCTCAATCCGGCCGGCCAGCTCCGGTTCCGCAATCGAGTCCTGAAGACATTCCATGAAGATTTTCAGCACTTGGTTGCCTATTTCGCTGCGGTAGTTTTCGTTAATCAGCTTAAAATGCTTTAAATTAATAAACAGAATCGACTGTCCCGAACAGCCTGCCGTTTCCAGCCTGCGCTGGCACAGTATCTGAAAGCCAGAATGATTCAGCGCGCCGGTCAAGGCGTCCACAAACGCAATTTCACTCAGACGGCGGCGGTGTTTCCACCCGCGGTAAAGACTCAGCAATAAGATCAGCGCGCAGAAGACTAACAGCAGCGCCAAAACGACACAATTCCAGAAAGCATACAAATCGACTTCCCGCGACATGTACGCTGCCGGCACCAAGGTCAGCAGCACCCATTTACCGTTTTGAATCGGAATGTAGGATAAGACCAATTCGGACTGATCGCGGGCTGTAAACTGGATTACGCCGCGTTCTCCCCGCTGCATTCGCTGCTGCATCTGTTTGATCTCGGAGATGACCTTCGCATCCCGTTTTTCTACAAAGATCTCATCCAGCTTCATAAAGGGATCTAACGAAGTCGGTGAAATGATCACCTTCCCCTGGGTATCGGCAATACAGGACAGACTTTCACCGCCGAAACTCTGGGATTGGATCATCCGCTGAATTCGCTGCTGGGACATCCTGCCGGTCAGCTGATGTTCGTCATCTATCGGAATGGTCACTTCAATTTGCTGATTTTCACAGAGATGGACACCGGCTTCCGCATCACCTTGCTGAATGCTCAGCGTATCAAATTCGAACAAATCCGCGGCGCTCAACAAAAAAGCCGGACGCCGGGCCTCCGTTTCATGTTCCAGATGTTCTTTGACCAATTCCAGATTCTGCTGCATAGCCTGAAGCTTCTCATCAATTCGGTAGGCGTTCTGCAGCGCGACATCCGCGAGGTAGCTCTGCGTCTTTCGATCAATGGCCATCCGCAGCCGCTGCATCAGGAGAATGATCCCCAGCAGCACCGCTGCGAAAACAAGAATCTGCCCAAGAATTTCCCATTTCTCATTCCGGTTCAGTCCCTGTTCAAGCTCGCCGAAAATCCGTTTAGTTCTCATAACCCATCCCTCTCTTTTTTTATTGTATAGGACGCAGAATTGACCAACAAGACCAAATCTGTGCACATAACCATAAAGGTCAGCTGAAATATGTTATAATTTTAAACCGAGGTGATGTTCATTGACTACTTCGTTGTCCCGGCCCGCTCAATTGGCCAAGACGCTGCGTCAGGAAATCCTAACCGGACGATTAGTTCCCGGTCAAAAGCTGATGTCAATTCAGGATCTCAGTCAGATGTATCAGGTCAGCGTGCGGACCGTGCGGGAAGCGCTGGCTTTGCTGGAACAAAGCGGGTATCCCCAATGTCAGAGCCGCCGCCGGGCAGTCATCCTCAGCGGACCGACGCCCCAAACTGCTCAGCTGATTGAGGAAACGCTGCGGCAGCGCGATCAGTTCAGCGATGGTTACCGGACAATTCGGCGACTGCTTCCGCTGCTGCTGTGGCAAAGCCGGCTGATGATGGACAAAAATGAATTCGATGATTTCTTCCGCTACAATCAGAAGATGATACGCTGGAAAGGTGATAACTCCTGGCTGCTTTCAGCCGCGCTGTTTCATGGTTTGTTAAACTATTCAGGCAACAGTCTATTTCTCGATTTGTACCGCGGTCTGGAACAGCAGTGTCTGATTCCCGTCATTCCCGGCATGCAGCATCCTTACGAAGTTCTCGCGCGCAATCCGCAAAGCCGTGATTTTTCGCTCCTGCTTCAAGGCTTGCAGGATCACAATGTTTCATTCCTTCAGGAAAGAATCGACAGAATGATCGAGAACATTCAGCAGGCAGTTTGTCATTATATCCAGGTTTTATCCGCGGCTGTTTCACAGATACCTGAGCCGGTCTTTCACTTTCACTGGCAAACCGGCTCCACATTTCATACCCAAGCCAAAAGCCGGCAGATTGCTCAGGCGCTGATTCTGGATATTTTGAGCGGGAAATTGCAGCCCAACACCTTTTTGCCTTCTGAAAAAGTTATGGCCTCGCAATGGAACGTTTCTGCCGACACGCTGCGCCGCAGCCTGCATTATCTGCGCCAGCTTCAGTTTATCCAAACCATAAACGGCAAAGGCTCATTGATCTGCAGTCCGCACCTGAATCATTTCAATCCGCTGGCCAGTCCGGAAATCCGGCGGAACTCACTGACATATCTGCAGGCGCTGCAGCTGCTTTGCCTGCTCTGTGTGCCTTCCGCTCTGGACGCGGCAGCCGCGCTTCACGCTGCCGCCCGGGAAGCAGCCGTTTCCGCTATTCTGAATGCACCGCATCCCCTTACAGCGCTGATTGATTTCCTGCTCGCGCGCCAGACCTCGCCCACGATGGAAGCAATTCTGCGTCAGGTGCTTCAATTGATTTATGCCGGCAGTCCTTATCTGTATCATGCCCGAAAGCTGCCCGGCGGATCGGTAACCCCGGATGCCGGCTACCTTCTCCATCAAACGCTGGACGCACTGAAACAAAATCAGATCCCGGCCTATGCTCAGTCAATTTATCAATGCTTTCTTCTGTTATTCAGGGAATCCCGGACCTTTCTGATTCAGGCGGGAGTCAGTGAAGCGAAGCGGCTGCAGCTGCCGGACACGCTGCCGCTGACCCTTTTCTGTGAAACAAATCCCAAATTACGGGAGTTTCCTAATTCCCCTTCTGATGCTAAAATAAGATGAAGGAGTTGATCGCATGAAACAGCCGTTAGCCTTTCGGATGCGCCCGGAAACTTTGGACGAGGTGATCGGACAGCAGCATCTCATCGGACCAGGACAGGTAATCCGGCGCTGTATTGAACAGGGCCGGTTGTTTTCGATGATCTTTTACGGTCCTCCGGGAACAGGCAAAACTACCTTGGCTTCGGTGCTGGCCAACGAGCTGCGGCTGCCTTACCGCCTGTTCAATGCGGTGACCGGCAATAAAAAAGAACTCGATACCATCTTTGAGGAAGCCAAGTTCTATGACGGACTGGTTTTAATCATTGACGAAGTTCATCGCTTAAATAAAGATAAGCAGGATCTGCTTTTGCCGCATGTGGAAAGCGGCCGGATTCTCTTAATCGGCGCGACAACCTCCAATCCGACAATGGCGATCAATCCGGCGATTCGTTCCCGCTGTCATCTGTTTGCGATTAAGCCGCTGGAAACGGCTGATATCATCGCGGCGCTCAATCGGGCGGCAGCCAGTGAAAAAGGATTAAACGGTGAAGTCAGCCTGGAACCGGAGGCCGCAGAACTGATCGCCAGTTATTGCGGCGGCGATATCCGCTATGCTTTAAATGTGCTGGAGCTGTGTGCGATTGCCAGTGATGAACCGCAGATCAGCCCTCAGCTGGTGCGGCAGTATGTGCAGCGGCCGGTTCGCGGCATCGACAAAGACGGCGACGGTCATTACGACGCAGTCAGTGCCTTTCAGAAAGCCATCCGCGGCAGTGACGTCGACGCCTCTTTATATTATCTGGCCCGGCTGATTCAGGCCGGCGACATGGATTCCATCGAACGGCGCCTGTTAGTCATTGCTTATGAAGATATCGGGCTGGGCAATCCCGCTGCCGTAGCGCGCACAATTTCCGCGATTGATGCCGCTAAGCGCGTCGGTTTCCCGGAAGGCATGATTCCGTTGGGCGTCGCGGTGATCGACCTGGCGCTCTCCCCCAAGTCTAAATCTGGGGAGCTGGCCATTCAGGCCGCAATGGCCGAATCGGAAGCCAGCGATCCACCAGTTCCCGCTTATCTGCGGTTTACCCCGGTCGGCATGAAGGAAGAAGACAAATACCCATATGATCGGCCGGATCTGTGGCATAAAATACAATACCTGCCGGATGCCCTTCGTACAAAACGCTTCTATCAGCCGCAGACCTCCTCAGCCTACGAAAAACAGCTGGCGGCCAACTACGAATCCTTGAAGCGTTATGCCCGATCTAAGAATCTGGCGGAATTAAAACACGGAAAATAATTCGACTGATTCTGAGGCTTTCCTTTTCCAGATCCGCTGCTCTGCCCGCCTGACGTCTTCTATAGGCGTCCGGTTTTTTTTCGGTGTTTTTTCAGTGTATTCTTACTGCGGCCTGAAACAAAAATGCAAGCGGTGTCAGAAGAAAATTGAAGGTTAATAAAAATAATATTTTTACCTTTTTTGAGATCGTTTACCATTGATATCCAAAATGAGAAACCTGACAAAAATGTCATTTTGTCTGGCAGCCAACTCAGAAAAAAGGTATTTTTCTAGTCATTTTTGAAGAAGTGTCTACGGAATTCTTAAATTTTTATGAATTTCCTGAAAAGAAAAACGAAGGAATTTTCTCCCATTTTTAACAAAAAGGCCTTCAAATGTGGGATTTTCATGTGAATTCTGTGAAAATTTCCTTATTCAATTTGCCATCGAAATTATTTC
>ERZ1106981.159-NODE-159-length-57154-cov-38.477557_pt1 | contig 57154 bp, 49 predicted proteins | sample MGYA00403692_ERZ1106981 | MGnify/ENA primary metagenome ERZ1106981 (study PRJEB35170, sample SAMEA104062431) | human gut metagenome | biome: human gut; feature: human-associated habitat; material: faeces | place: Denmark | collected 2012-06-22 ... | reverse complement strand
CAGATCCACGGAATCAATGCCCAGCTCTCTGAGGTTCGTCCGGGGTGTAATTTCGGCGTTGTCTTTCACCTTTTCAGCCAACAAGGACCTCAACAGTTCAAACGTTTCCATCTTTCCACCTCTATCAGAAATGATATCATTTTTTACACGTTCAGGCAATCCATAAATTCATGGATCGCCCGCTGGCGAAGCCGATAAAACGTGCTTTTTGTATAGTAATTATAAAACCAGCCGTCAGCGCTTTCATCCAGAAATTCCCGGACGATGATTTCACGGTAGGTTTCAGGCATCGCTTCCAGCGCGCTTTCATACAAAGCGACGGTCAGCTCGTCGCACTGCTGCTGATCTTTATGCTCCTGTTTCTTCTCCGGCGTAAGAAACCGGTGCAGTTTTAAACGTTGGCAGGATTTGCGGTAGCATTGCGTCAGATACCGGATCACGCCCTCCTGTTCGCGGCATTTCAGCGGTTTGTTCATAGCGTCTCCTCCTTCCGGGATTTTTTACCCGCTATTATACTTATTCGCGCATTTTCGCTAAATTCCTTGTTTTTTCTCGCTTATCGTGAATTTATTTATTTCCTGCTTCTTTTTTCATTTGTTTTCCGTCTTAAAATTCAAAAAAACATTGATTTTCTGCCGCAGGTTTCATTTACAATACGGTTTCATCGTGACAATTATTCTGGTTTAGATTACAATAATGACGGAGGTTTCCCATGAATAAAACAACGATATCCATACCTAAAATATTAATTTCATTAATCGTTTACTTCGCCCTGCCGCTCAGTGCGGCCTGGCTGAACCAGTTCGTCGATTCCATGACGATCACCCATACGATGATATATAGCGCAACCGCATTGATTTTAATCAGTCTGAACTGGGAGGTTTTCAGTCTGCATCTGCATCGGTTCGCTAAAAATATGAAAGACGGTCTGTTGTTCACGCTGATCTGCTTCATCGTCATCATTCTGCTGCAGCTCGCCTATCATTTTATTCTGCTTCCGGACAACACCATTCTGGAACGCGAAATTCTGCTTCATTACACCTTCTTTATTCCGGCGATGGTCTTGGCCTACTCCGTCTGTTACGCTGTCAGCTTCACACTGGCGTTCAAGATCTTTGTCGACCGCATTCACCTGCAGGTCAACGAATCGATGACCATTCTGATCTCCGGCTTTCTGTTCGGTTTTCTGTGCACGGTCAGTCTGCTTCCCTCGACCTTCGATCAGTTTCTGCGGCTGTTCGGTTATTTCTTTTTAACCTCGACGCTGGCTTCCTACGCTTACAATCAGACTCATTCGATCATCCCGATGACACTGGCCTACTCGCTTGTTCTGTTAGGAAACATTCTTCTAATTCTGATCTGATTTCATTTCATTGAAAAGCAGCGGTGCTACCGCTGTTTTTTTATGAAATCGGATACGAATTAAGTTGGAAAAAGCCAGAGAATTCCTTATGAATTGTTAGGAATCGCCCCTTTTTCAGGGAAATTTGTTATAATGAAACCAGCCTTATCTTTATGACTGGAGGGATTAGCCATGACAGCCTCCTCTTTCAGCAACGAACAAAATTCAACACCCTTCGCCGCCGATTGCGCGGATCTGATCGAATTTCTGCGAGCCGGCGACGGACAAAGCCAGGTTCAGGCCCTGAGCCGGATTCTGAAACCGTTCGGATTCCAGACTCTCACCTTGTACCGGCCGTTATTCTCCGTTTGGGAAAGCTGGTCGGAAGATCCCGCCCCTGCGACGAAGATCAGTCCAGAAGAAATGAACCGAATTCAAGAAACATTAAAAAACTGTGATCTTTCAATAAAAAATGACGAACTCTGGACTTCGCTGCAGACGCAGCCGGAGACCTTGCTTTATTTGCGGCGCGAAGAAAAAGAATGGAAAGAAACGGAGCTGGCTTTCATCCGGCAGCTGCGCCAGTACACCGCAGCCTATTCCAGTTCTCTGGACAATCGTCAAAACGAAATTCGTTTTTTCCATGAAATCATGGATCAGATGCCAACGCACCTATGGATTGCGGACGCTCAAACCCATGAAATTTTATTTATGAACCAGGCGATGAAAGAGGATTTTCAGCTGACTTCGCCGGAAGGTCAGCCCTGTTGGAAGGTACTGCAGCGGGGGATGAACGGACCGTGCCGTTTCTGTCCGCTGCCGGCGCTGGCCGCTCAGTCAGATCAAAAGCTGCCGCATACGCAGGGAGAGCGGAAAAACACGCTGAACCAGCGCATCTACCGCAACCGCGACAGTCTGATCCATTGGATCGACGGCCGCCTCGTTCATTTTCAGCATGCAATCGACGTAACGGAGTCACACCGTCTGCGCCTGGACGCCGACACCGACGAGCTAACGTTGATTCCCAATCGGCGGGCCGGTCTGCGCACGCTGGATGAACTGCTCAAACAAGTCGGTCAGGGACAATTGAGCATCACGGCAGCGATGCTGGACATCGATCAGCTTAAAGCGGTCAACGATCAATTCGGACATCGGGAAGGCGACGTTCTGATCCGTCAGATCAGCCAGACCCTAACCCGCTTGCTTCGCCGGGAAGATTTATTTTTCCGACTGAGCGGCGATGAATTTATCCTAGTTTTGATCAATCAGCCTGTCACTGCCGGAACAGCCCTGCTCAACCAAGCGCAAATGCAGCTTCGGCAATGGGCTGAAGCGGAAAAGAAAGCTTACCGCTGCAGCTTCTGTTTCGGCTTGATCTTTGTCGCTGCGGGGACTCAGCTTGCCTGCGGCACGCTGCTCTCCCAGGTTGACGATGCGATGTATACGCAAAAGCGGCTGCTTCACATCCAGCTCAAAGAATCGGAAAAGGCGCAGATGCAGCTCAAGGAATATCACGGCGAGGTCTCGTTCAGCTATGATTCCGCTTATTTATATGACGCGCTGGTCGAAAGTACCGATGATTACATCTTTATCAATAACCTGCGCGACGACGTGTTCCGCTATCCCCAGGCGATGGTCGAGGAATTCGGTCTGCCCGGTCAGATCGTTCGCAACGCAGCGGCCGTGTGGGGGGAAAAGGTTCATCCTGACGACAAAGCGGCATTCTTAGAAGCCAATCAGATCATTCTGGACGGCCGCGCCACTTCGCACAACGTCGAATACCGCGCGCTCAATCAGCGGGGCGAGTGGGTTTGGGTCCGCTGCCGCGGCAAGGTTGTATTTGATGAGAACGGCAGTCCGGTGTTGTTCGCCGGCATGATCTCCAATCTCAGCCGGAAAAATAAAACCGACCGGATCACCGGTTTGTTCAATAAGATCGTTTACCGCGAGGAAACGCAGCGGCTGATAACCCGCCGGCCGGATACGCCGCTGGCGATCATGCAGCTGGGTCTGGATGATTTCAAACACATCAACGATTTATACGACCGCAGCTTTGGCGACGAAGTTCTGCGGATCAGCGCCCAGCGGATTATGAGCCTGCTTCCGGAAAATGCCGAGGTTTACCGGCTGGATGGGGATGAGTTCGGCATTCTGATCAGCGGCTGCCAGCCTGAGGCTATCCGCGGAATCTATAAAAAGCTGCAGACCGCCTTTGATCAGCAGATGATTTACGAAGGAAAACGGTATTATTGCACGCTTTCCGCCGGCTGCGCGGTTTACCCGCAGGATGCCCAGAGCTTCCTGGAACTTGTTAAAGCGGCCGGCTATGCCCTGGAACAGGCCAAGCTCAACGGGAAAAACCGGCTTGAATTCTTTACCCGTCAGATCCTGGCCCGCAAGATTCGTTCCTTGGGGATTATCGAAAAAATGCGTGAATCCGTCGATCAAAATTACGCCGGTTTCTTCTTAATGTATCAGCCGCAGGTCAGCGTCACAACCGGCCAATGGATCGGCTTTGAAGCGCTGACCCGTTGGCAGAAGGAACCGTATGGCTTCGTGCCGCCCAATGAATTTATCCCGCTCCTGGAAGAAAGCGGCATGATCAGTCCGGTTGGGCGCTGGATTTTCCGGCAGGCTTGCGCGAAATGCGCGCAATGGTCCGCCCTGGCTCCAGCCTTGACCATGAGCATCAATCTTTCGTATCTGCAGCTGATGGAACCGGACTTTATTGATTATATGCAGGAAACGCTTGCGGCGACGCAGGTGGATCCCGGCCGGATCATCGTTGAAATGACCGAATCGGTCATCGCGTCACGTGCTCATGCCTTGGAACATTTGTTCCAGCGGATTCACGATCTGGGAATGCGGATCGCGATGGATGATTTTGGAACCGGATATTCCAGTCTGGACATGCTGAAAAAAATGCCGGCGGATATCGTCAAAATTGACCGCGCCTTCGTGCACGGCGTGGATGCAAGTAATTTTGACGAATCGTTTATTCAGTTCATCGTGGCGATCTGCCATAAGGTCAATATCGAAGTTTGCGCTGAAGGCGTGGAAACGGAAGCCGAGTTTCAGATCTTGTATCCGATGAACGTCGATACGATCCAGGGATACTATTTCGGAAAACCGATGCGGGAGGAAGAAATTAACCAGAAACTTAAGGCCATGGTGAGTTCTGGACCAGACGCAGTGAAGTAACGTCAATCCAACCGCTGGTTTTTACAGCCATTGGATTTTGATATCAAGATGGTAATGAACGGATTATTCTTAAACCGGCAAAGAAGAATTTTGCTGCTGCCGTTATCCCCTTTCGCGATAACGGCTTTTTTATGCTGAAGAGGAAAACTGAAAAAAGCAGGAATACCCCCTGCTTTTAACTAACCCCATTTTATTCCGCATTTCCGATCTTTTTCCAATTTTCAGGATCGCTAAAGCACAGGATCCTCCTGGAGATTTTACAGGCGTCCCTGACGGAAACGTTCGATCATCTGATGCCCGATACTTAACGGATCTGCATTCTCCGGAAGTTCTTCCGGACTCATCCATCGGGCCGCGGCAATTTCCTCCGCCTGCAGCGTAAGCTTTGGGCTGCCGTCCAGATCGGCAACAAACGCCATCATCTGTGTCGAAGAAAACGCCCACGGCTGCGAACCGTAATAACGCAGGTTTTTGACCTTCAGACCGACTTCCTCCGCGACTTCCCGCGCGACGGCCTGTTCCAGCGTTTCCCCGATTTCAACATAGCCGGCCACCAGCGCCATACGCCGGCCCGTCGAATGTCCCTGAACGACAAGCAGTTTGTTCTGGCTGCGATCGATCACCGCGGTAATGACACTGGGCGAAATCTGCGGATATTCGACCCGGCCGCACTGCGGACAAATGCGGGCCCGTTCCCGCGGACTGTCGCACAAAGCCTGACCGCAGACGCCGCAAAAGCGCCGGGTTTGACGCCAGCGCTTCAGCTGAACCGCGGTAATTCCGGCCATTGCCAAATAATTCGGCTTCAGCTCGCGGAACTGTGCGATCGGAAACCAACATAAAAAAGACAGATCGACCGAAGTCTCGTTCAGAAAATAAGCCTCCTCATTGATTCTGAATAGAAAAATCAGAGCTGAGGCTTCCGCCTGCGTCAGGGACAGCTCCGCGAAACGGGGATAGTCCAATCCTTCCGGACGCCGGATCATCGCAACCTGTTCCTCACGGAACATCAGGATCCGATCCGACGGCTGCGGCTGCCGCGGTTCATATTGATTGTAAAAGTGATACGGATTAATTTCTTCGATCATGATATGCCTCCTGAATACTCTCAGGATTATATCACATTTTGTCAAAAACCGGTCTTACCACCAGAAAAAGACACGCGGAGCACGCAGCCGCAATGTCGCAGGAGAAGCCAGGTGCAGCGATAGGCGCAGCTGTTCAGCCCCTTGCGGAATCGCGCGGCATTGATATTTCCACTGCCACTCCGTCCCGGCGGTCAGCGCTATTTGTTCTTCCTTCACCAGCGTACCATCCTGCTTCTGATAGCGCAGCATCAGTCTGACCGGTGTGTTCCGGCTGGCCCGCATCCAGCCGCTTAAATACAGTTGAGTGCGGTCTTTGACCCAGATCGGCAGCGCATAGTTCAGCTGCGTATTCTGCCGGCTGGAAGTGTGCGTCATAACGCACGCATGATGTCCTTGAGCCGCCGGATCCTGCCAGCGGACATTCCCCTGGGATGTGAAATACAACAGGGAATCCTCAGGACCCGGACGAAACTGAGCATTGTGCAGATGATTCATAATGAGATCCTCCTTTAGAAATCCAAGATTTCCTAACCCAGCGTATGCTTTTTTCATCGTTGCTTCTGAGCGTTTCGCCGTCCGCGATAAAAGAAAAAGACCGCTGGATTGGGCGATCTTTTAAGCTTTGTGTCAATTTTTGCGGGAGACTGGGCTGACTTAGGGTTTAATATACGCGAAGCCTGCCTGCTGCTTCTGCGCCAGCTCAATCACCCCGGCCGGTACGACGACCGTCTTCTCGATCAGGCTTTCCGGCTGCAGCGCCTGTGCGCGCAGCGCGTTGCGGCAGGCGGCGAAGACTACCCCTTCGGCCTTGGCCTGCGCCATGACGACTTTCAGCGAATCGGGCAGAATTCCCGGCAGATAGCCCCGGACTGCGGGACCGTTGGCCAGTACTTCGATTTCATAAGATTCCTGATTCTGATGCAGCCCGTCGAGCATGTTGCGGACGTTGCCCAGCGTCATCGCCCAGGCCTCCATCGCGTCGATATGATAAATCACTTTCACACTTTCGCCTTCCTTCTGTGTTCTATTGTATCACAGCCTGGAAAAAGTCTGAAACGATGCATTCTGGCCGAGGCATCAAGCCTTACAGTTTTTGATATGGGCTTTCAGCTTCTTGATCGCCCAGTCGTAATGGCTGGACGTGCAGCTGACAAAATAAGATCCAAGCGTGCTGCCGCCGACCCAGGTATAGATACCTTTGGCAAACAGCTGTTCGTTGGTGAACGTTTCCGCCAGCGCCATCACGGCTTTGTGCGACTGATCCAGCTGTTTCTTCGCCTGTTCCAGCGTCGTTGCCTGATGTTTTTTCCAGAAACCGACATTCATCACACCATAGGTTTTCCAGTTATAGGGTTCAGGGATAAACGGCTTAGCTTCGCCCTTTTGATTCGCGTCAATCCAGTTCAGGATCAGCTGGTGCCATTCATAGAGATGAATCAGTACGTCTTTCAAGTTCTGATCCCGCTTCCAGTGCGCTTCTTTTTTCTTTTCGTCATTTTCAAAATGGAACGGCGTATTCAGTTCGGTTTCCGTCAGAGTGCCGATCAGGTTCAGCAGTTTTTCATAATTGGTATTCGCAGCGAGAATCAGGTCTTGTTTTGTCGTTGGCCGGCTCATCATTTTTCCTCATCCGTTCCTGATCTAAAGTTCAGGGAACGCTTTCTTTTTTATAAGTCTATCATACAGCATGAAAGTTGACATCTGTATGTCAGCTTTAAATTCAAATCAGAGAAAAATACCTTTGACGATGCTTATCCTTTATTTTTCATAGAGAATGCCTAAAGATGCAGCATTAAAAAACATCTTTCTTGATCTCACGTTCTAATCCAGAACTTCAATCTTTAAGAAGATGTTTTCCCGTTATCTATTTTATTTGAGAACCATGCCAGTTCCTAGCTGCCAGCACGATCAGATCCTTTGCCAGATCCAGGCCGATCGAACTGTTGATCATCAGATCATAGGATCCGCTGTCGCCCCAGTTTTTATCAGTGTAATACTCGTAATAAGCTTTGCGCTCCTTGTCCATCCGCAGCACCAGCGCCCGGATATCCCGTTCCTTGCGGTTATAAAACGTCTTGACCCGTTCGATCCGGTCCGGCAGCGGCGCGTTGATGAAAACACTCAGAATGTCCTGCCCCCGCAAAACATAATCCGCGCACCGGCCGACGATCACGCACGGCTGCACCGCCAGCTGCTGGATGATCTCGGACTGGGTCATAAACACCTGAACATCGATCATCTGCGTTAAACTGAACAACGGATTGCTCAGCACCGACCGTTTCCTTTCTTCATTTCTGACGACTTCCTCGGAAAAACCGGTCTGCGCCGCGGTCATCGAAATAACCTCTTTGTCATAATACGGAATTTTCAGCTCCTCCGCCACTTTGCGCGCGACGTCGCGGCCGGCCGAGCCATATTGCCGGCTGACGGTAATAATAGGATACCCCATACTTCTTTCCCTCGCTTCCCTCGTTCTTACTAATCTCATTGTAACAGGGAGGCAATGATTGTCAACGAAAAGAAAAGACCCGCGTTTCCGCAAGTCTTCTGTTTTAGCTTTCAGCCTGAAATTCGTCTAACCCTGATCTTCCATTTTCACTTTTTTCCTGGACGCCGGCCGCCGTTTCGGCTTCTCGTTTTTCTCCAGCTCCGAACGGAAGTAATTTAAAATCTTCTCCAGACTTTCGATCATGACTTCCTCTTTTTCCAGCTCCAGATCAACGATGCAGCTGTCGACCATTTCTTCATGAAACTGATGATGAATCCGCAGCACTTCGTTTGCCTTCGCCGACAAAAGTAGCCGCACAACGCGTTTGTCCTGCAGATCCTTGCACTTCATGATATATCCTTTGCGCACCAGCGAATTCACTGCAACGCTCAGTGTGCCCGGCGTGACCATCTGCAGCCGTGCGACATCGCCCAGCGTCTTGGTTTCGCTTTTTTCCACATTCTCCAAAATATGGACTTCCGTCATGGAAAGCGTGACACCCTGATGCTTCATATACTGTTCTTCAATAAATAAAATATGGTTAAATACTTCAACCAGCAAACCATTGACTGTCTCGCGAACACGATTCATGATGCCACCTCCGACGTGTTCATTGTAGCCTTTTCGTTCAGGCTCTGTCAAGGTTTATCCCGGTTTTATTCCTGCTTGATCAACTGATTCCTAAGCTTCTGGATAATTCGTTTTTCTAACCTTGAGATATACGACTGCGAGATTCCCAGCTGATCGGCAATGTCTTTCTGCGTCAGTTCCTCATGATTGATGCCGTAACGCATTTCTAAGATCATCCGCTCGTTCTCTTTCAACTTGCTCATAGCTTTTAACAGCTGGCGCTTGTCTTCCTCGGCATAGAAGCTTTCCGCGACGATGTCGCCTTCCGTTCCCAAAATGTCGGACAGCAGCAGCTCGTTGCCGTCGTAATCGACGTTGAGCGGCTCGTCAAACGAAATCTCAGTTTTCCGCCGGCTTTTCTTGCGTAAAAACATCAGAATTTCGTTTTCAATGCAGCGCGAGGCATAGGTAACGAGCTTGATATTTTTATCCCGCTTAAACGTATTGACAGCTTTGATCAGACCGATCGTCCCGATACTGATCAGATCCTCCATGAAAATCGGATTAGTTTCATAACGCTTGGCGATGTAGACGACCAGGCGCAGATTGTGCTCGATCAGCGTATCGCGGGCCTGTTGATCGCCGTTTTCCAGCGCGATCAGCGCCGCTTCCTCCTCGTCGCGGGCAAGCGGATGCGGCAGGACGTCGTTGCCTTGAATAAAGTGAACATGACGACTTCGTTTTCCGAACAGAAAAGCTTTTAATTTGCATAACCAACGTTTCATTCTATCTGTGACCTGTAAACAGCGTGACGTTCAGCAACGTATCGTAACCGCAGCCGTCCAGTGCCTCACTGAACGCCAGCCAGACCGGCTGGACGCATCCGCCCTGGATCTGCAGCGAAGCACTGATCGCCGCCACATCCCGTACACCCGCAACGGTTTCCACCGGCAGCGGCTGGACCGGAGCCCAGTTCAGCCGACCTTTGATTTCCCGGGTACAAAAAATCAGCGGGCGGCCTTCGATGACGGCGCTGTTGCCGGAATCCAGATAACCGGAGAGCGCCAGTTCACAATCCCCTGCCTGCAGCGTCACCGGATACAAAAACGCGGTTTCTGCTAATCCCTGCCCCAGTTTCCGCTGGAGGATAAAATCCCACATTAACAGAATCCCGGCGGCGATCGTCCATTGCCAGCACGAAGCAGGCAGAAACAACTGGAAATGCACAAGCGATCCCCGCCACAGCTTCATCAAGCCGAATTCGAGCAGAAACCGCAGGCCCCAGGCAAAAGCCGCCGCCTGCAGTCCGAATGAGAAAACGGTCAGGGCGCTGATCAGTTCGATCAGGGCGCAGACCCAGACCGCGCCGTCAAACCAGCACAAACAAGCGGCCAGCGGCGCCAGCGGACACAACATCAGTATTCTTCTCAGTCGGACCGGACGCCGGCACAGCCACGCCGAGGTCAGCCAGACTGAACCATTCAGGATTGTTCCCAGAATCACGGTTACTTCCACATAACTGTTCACGCTTTTCTCCTTTCTCTACGTTCTATGATAGAAAAAGCGGCGGGCAGTTTTTGTCGTTTTGCACGCCGGTTCTGTGAAAGTTCATGTTCGATTCCCGCACCGTTCAGAAAGCTTTCAGTGATATTCGTCATTTTCAAAGCATGAATAAAAGATGGTAATTAACAACGCGATATGCGCTCCGCACAAAGTCTCAGTTCTGATCTGAGTCGCTATACCTGTATGAGCTTAAGTTCCGGTTTAGCCTGAGCCCTTTTTCAAACAAGCTTATGCAACGTTATTGTCATGTTTACTCTGAAAAATCTTTCAGTAATTTCTCGCGCCCCCGTTGTGTGCGCCGCACCGCACAAAAGAGTAGCCAGCCTAAAATTCCGCCCAACGTATTCATAATCAGATCGTCAATATCGGCGGAGCGGCCGATAAAGAATTGCAGTATTTCAATCGTCAGGGAATACCCCGTCATCGAAAGCAGGATGGTGCGCAGCGGACGGAACTTTGGAAAGCAGACAGGCGTTAGAAATCCCAGGGGAACAAACATGACAATGTTGAGCAATAATTGTTCGATCATCCGGGCAAACCCCATTTGATACGTTTCCTGAATCCAGACAAAAGGAACAACGTTGATCAAATGCACCGGCGGATGAAATGCTGCGGGGCCTAATAAAAGAAGGTCAAACCCTGCCGTCGCGAAGAATACCAGAAGCGCATAGGAAGCCCAGCCCCAGATCAATCCTTTGCGCAGCTTTGTCAGATCCTTGCGCCGGCGAATACCGCGTGTCAGAATTCCAGCGATCAGGCAGGACAGCGGCAGGCCGATTATCGTCATTCCAATGACCATTCCCATAGTTCTCAAATCCCTTCTATAAACATAGTTTTAGGATTTTAGTATACCCTGAAAATCAGAACTTGAAATGACGGACAGCTTGCATAGAAAGTGACAGTTTATTCACTTAAGGCTATCGTTAAGTCAAAAAAAGGAACGGCGCTCACCGTTCCCTGTAATTTATTCTTCGTCTTCCGTTTCCAGCAGGCCATAGCCTCCGCTGTTGCGCTTGTAAACAACGGCGATGCTGTCGGTTTCTTCATCAGTATAGATGAAGAAGGAATGACCGAGCATTTCCATCCGCATGATCGCTTCTTCCAGATCCATACGCTGCGCTTTGACCGTCTTGGTTCTGACTGCGATATCGCCCTGATCCAGCTTAACATTGTCCTGTTCGACAAAGCTCAGCGCCAGTTTTTCACGATGCCGGCGGGACAGGCGGGTTTTCTGACGGCGAACCTGATCTTCCAGCTTATCGATCGCTAAATCAATCGCCGCATATAAATCTTCATGTTCAACTTCTGTTCTCAAGATTCCGACTTTGGTAGGGATCGTGACTTCAATTTTCTGTGTGAGAGGATAAGTGCGGACAACAACACGGGCTCTAGTTTCAGGATCGATTAACAGATATTTGTCCAAAAAGGATAATTTTCTTTCGATCTTCTGCCTCATTGCTTCCGTGATGCTGACATTTTTTCCGACAATCTCAAATTTCATGGATAATTCCTCCTTTGATGTACCTTTAGTATAAGCGGATTCAAAGAAAAAAATCAGTCTTTAAACGTCGGCGCTTTCGTGTTATACTGAAAGCGTAAGGGCTGATTTCTGTAAATCAGCCCTTTTTTATCATTTTATTGTTTCAAGGTCTGTCGTAAGACCCGCAACGCGTTGTCATACCCGATTGCCTGACACTCGTCTTCCGAGAATCCCTGCGCCCGCAGTCCCTGGATCAGATTCTGCGCTTGAAGCGCGCTGGTCAGATCCGTGCCCATCGACGTCGCATGATCCTCGAAGAAATCCATGAAATCAAAGCCGACGGCCAGATGCTCTACGCCGACCAGATCGGCAATGTGTCGGCCGTGCGCCGCCAGATGCAGAGCATCCTGATGTTCAGGATTGGAATCAATGAAGTTCCTCGCGGCATTCAGGCCGATCACACCGCCTTTCGCAGCGATCGCCATGATCTGTTGATCAGTCAGGTTGCGGTGTACCTCACACAGCGCGCGGGTGTTGGAATGAGTGGCGATTAACGGACCACGGACCACTTCCACCATATCCCAGAATGTTTTCTCATTGGTATGCGATACGTCGAGAATCATCCCCAGCTCATCCATTTTTCGAACAGCCTTGCGGCCTTCCTCGGTTAATCCGCGGGTAACCTTGCCCTTCACGCCGGTTGCCAGTGCGTTTTCATCATTCCAGCACAGCGAAGCGATGCGCACGCCCTGATCATAGAGCCACTGAATTTTTTCCTCGGCCTGATCCCGGATTCCGCACATGCCCTCGACGGTCATCACAACCTGCGGCTTGCCGGATTCTTCCAGATCGGCTTTGGATTTTATCCAGGTCACGGCATCCAGGTTTTCTTCGATTTCCTGGCGGGCGGCGAGCACCATTTTCTGCATTCGATCCCAGTCCTCCGAGCCTTCAAAATAACTGGCAATCCCCACGCCGAGCACTTCGCCCTTTATCAGCTTCGGCAAATGTTCTTCCCTCAATACATGGGTTCTTCCTTGTTCGTGCTTACGCAGAATATCCCAGCCGATATCGGCGTGCAAATCAAAAATTCTCATCTTCAATCCCCTTTCCGGCGGCGATCGCCGCTTCTTGATGTTGATGACGGACTTCCCATTCCGCCAGCTTCTTTTTCAATCCGTTCATAACGATAATCATGGAATAGGTGTCCAATCCGCAGTATTGAAGCAGATGATCGCGAATTGCCTGGTGATCGGACTGATCGTTATTTTGATCGAGATTCCGCCATTGGACGACGGCGTCCATGCCTTGATGGATGTCGAGATCCTGATAAGTCAGGTTTTCATCAAACAGCGGCAGCAGTGTTTTCAAAGAATAATAGCCGCGCATCCGCGTGTCGTAGAATAGACCTGCCTGGAAGGGAAAGGCCAAATCAACCATGCGGGCATGGATCTTCATCAACGGTTTCGCTCGTTCAGGAAAGCGGGCTGCCAGCTCCTGAAGCCGGATCTTTTCCGCACCTTCGGCATTGTAGGCGATCACGCTGCCCTTTGGCGGCAGAGCTTGAAGCAGCTTTTCGACAAAGTCTTTCCGGCAGTCGTGCACACCGATAAACTCGCGATGAGTCAGCGTCCCGTCCGCTTCTAAAATATGCAGCGAATACTGAAAGGGCAACACTTGATAGCTGCGCATTCCCTCATAAGGCGGTACAGCATACGTTTCCCACTCAAAGTCGAGGAAGCAGTATGGGTATTGCAAAGCACCGTCAAGCCAGGTTTTCAAACCGAAATAATCAATGTAACAACCGCCGTTCTGAGCGGCTTTGATCTGAGCGAATTGTTGGCGGGTTCCTTCAATCCGATCCGGGTCAGCGTCCTGCAGTGTTAACCGGCCTTCCGCTGCCATCTGATTTTTATATTGGGATGAAACAAGGGTCAGAATTGAATCAGGATCGAGTTCTTTTTCTTCCGGGAAGCATCGTTCATAGTAAACGCATTTGTTACGGCGCGTACAGCGGTTAGTTTTCACTGATTCAGGTTCTTCCAGCTCAAGCATCCGCTCCATTTCGTCAAGCATAGGCTGAACTTCAATTTTCTGCTTTTCGATTGCTTCTGAAAGTCTTCGGGCTGGACGGCCGGCTTCGTTATAAAACCGATCGGAAATGATGAAGAGTTCCTGGGGATCTAATTCTTTCCCTCGGATATAATCGGGATTGAGATGAATCACATAAAGTGAATTCACCGCAAAACCAAGGTTTTCCAGCACCCAGGCGCTTAGCATATAATTGAATGCTTCGTCTTCTTTAGGCAGATGGCCGCCATACAGAAAATAGACTTCCCAGCCGGCATCTGTTTTGTGGAGAAAGGGAATTTTGACACGCAGCTGATGGAATTCAAAGCGGGCGGAAACCAGCCATTCTGATTCTTCCTGCGCCGCCATAGCCCGCTGCGGATCATCACCGCGAACTCCCTGAAAATATTCCTTAATTCCTAATTTCTGGCAGGCCAGCGCCGTTAAATCCTCATCCATCCTGACATAGGGAGAAAATGGCGGTGTCGGTTCTTTTTTAGAGAGCCAGAAATATTTCTGACATCGTTTAAATTTTTTACAATCGGAAGTATGAAACATGTATAATCACCTTTTTGATTATACCATTCCCCTCCGTGCAATCCAAGAAAAGTTGGATAAATCCCAGGTTTTCACAGATTTATTTCATTCTGGAATTTTCTTGGGAATTCAATCATTTAAGAGATGAGCTTAATAAATGTTTGAAATTTGCTTAAACGTCCAATCAACAGTAAAAAAGCACGGCTCCTCAAGCATGCTTTTTCTACTACAACAAAATAATAATGTTTCAATTCATGCAAGCATATAGTTTGCGACAGGATGGAAATGTAGTTTCTGGCCCCATTCGCGGAATTTCAATCCACGCAAACATATAGCTTGCGACTCTGCAGATGCCAACATGGACAAAGATAACGATATTTCAATCCACGCAAGCATATAGCTTGCGACGTACACCGTTGCAATTTAGATTTGACGCTTGGAAAATTTCAATCCACGCAAGCGTGTAGCTTGCGACGCGGTGGCCAAACAAGCTTATGAGGGCAAGGGAATTTCAATCCACGCAAGCGTGTAGCTTGCGACGGGCTGAAACTCGTTGAATATGTGGAAGCCAAGGCATTTCAATCCACGCAAGCGTGTAGCTTGCGACGTCATTACAACATGTTATTTATTCCCGTATTCGGATTTCAATCCACGCAAGCGTGTAGCTTGCGACAGGATAAGGGCAAAGCAGCTCCAGCTTTCCCTCAAATTTCAATCCACGCAAGCGTGTAGCTTGCGACTCCGACGTTGGCCCCAGAGTCAGACAAGCGTAAAATTTCAATCCACGCAAGCGTGTAGCTTGCGACTACGTTTAGGTCATAGTTCATTTCACGCAGCGCAATTTCAATCCACGCAAGCGTGTAGCTTGCGACGTCTATGAAGATCTGGAAAGCTGCAAAGATCAGGAAATTTCAATCCACGCAAGCGTGTAGCTTGCGACTGCAGAAAAGTAACATTATGCTAATTGGATGTATCTTTAAAAAGAATCTATCATCAGATTAGTAAAAATCCTGCCCTTTTACCATACTATTTTACTATAATCTAAACAATTTTACAAAGTCCCCGGTGCGAACCTCCCAGGGATTTCATGTTCACTTCAGGTTCGCACCGCAACCGCAGAAGCTATCCAAGTTTTAAAATAATTTCTCAATGCAGGATCACAGACGTAAACATAAGTTCCCCTAATGGCTCTCGTTAGTAAAACCTTATAGATATTAAGAATATATTTCTTCAAAATTTCTTCATCATGAATCGCGGCTTTACCAAAGCGATCAAAATATTGATCCGCATGAACTACAATTTGCTGCGCTTGCTCATCATACCCCAGCTCCGGACCAATGATCACTCCCGCATAGTTAAGATCATAACCCTGAACCGTATGAATACACCCAACTTCATTAATTGCGTTCGCAGAATTAACCCAGTCTTCATTGACTGAATTCCAAATAAATCGCTCATCTTCAATCTCAATATCATAAAGCTGCTGATCACGAATCTGATCCAACGAATGATTCTGTGTTTTCCATTTCCAGGCATATCCTGCCACCAGGCGGCACAAACCCACTTCTTTCTCCTTTTGCTTCAGCACTGCCGTTAAATCCCGGATGTGATCGTACAAAAGAAATTCATAATTTTTAAATCCCTTTTTCTTTGGATTTCCATATTCATATAATATATTCTCGATATAGGCAATATAATCTTGTCCGGCCGCGACACGCATTTGTGACGTTAAGAAATATTCTTCCGTATTTTGTTTCTGAACCAGATTCTGAAACACGGACTGATCGATATCCGTTGGTTTTATCGACTGTGTGTCATCGTAGAATAAAATCTGATAATCGCTGCAGCGCTGAATCCAGTCCAGTTCATTTCCGTCAGTTAACCCCAAACTCGCATTTATCCGGTCAAAAACTTTGTGGTGTCCAGGCATGATATTTTTCTTCTGACGAAGCCGGTGCGCCTCATCCACAATCAGCACATCATAATGCGATTTAATCACATCTGAAGGTCCAATCACCATGGAAGACCGAAGACCTTGGACTTGCCTGAAAACTTTTTTCAATGTTTTCCGCAGCGAAGTCATTGGAATGACCAGACCAATTTTTAAGCTTCTGACATTTTTTAAATAATACAAGCTCTGAAATGAAAACTCATCTTCTGCTTCTTCTATCTCCTCCTCCATTTCGTTATGTCCAGCCATGATATCTGATATCAATTTCATGAGATAAACTGCCAGCACAGTTTTTCCGGTCCCCGCACCGCCATGCACTAAAAACACAGCTTCTTCGCTTTTGCGCAAATGCTGAAGCAAGGAATCAAACAAGCTTTCAGCAGTTTTATATTGATCATCTGTTAATGATTTATAGGGCGAAAACTTAAACAGATCGCTGTTCTCAATCTGTATCTGATTGTGCTGCGCAATCCCCTGCTTGATCAGCAGCCGCCATATTTCCTCAAATTTTTCTTTATACCTGTCTTTTTGATAATAATTATAATCCCGGATACCGGCATTTCCATTTTGAAGCCTGAACTGCCCGTCAGCCGACAGATATTTAATTAATGAAGCCTCGATATCCGTTGTCGCGGATTTATTAAACTGTTTGTCCATGATCACTCTGAGCTGATCCAGCCGGCGGCGGTCGGCGTTGCGGATATGCTGCTGCAGCCGATGGGCAATATTGATCGTTTCCCCAACATAGGCTTCGTTTTTACCTGACAGAATATAAACAGAAGGATATTGAATTGCCTGAGTGATGCCTTTAGCCGCAGTCAGGGCCTGCTCGTTAAATGGAATTGTTTTGATTCTGACCATTCAGGTTTCCTCCTTACAGCTGATCGTATTTGGTGCTTTTTCCCTTAGCCTTTTCTACCGGATACTTTTTTCGATTCTGTTCAAGCTTCTGCAGGATGATCGTTTCGGCGTCCACCCCGAGTTTATCGCTCATCAACAAGCAATAATTCATAACATCCGCCAGTTCTTCGCAGACCTTCTGATGATCATAATCCGGTCCCCATTGAAAACATTCCAACAACTCGCCGGCCTCGATTGCGATCGACTTGGCCAGATTCTCAGGACTGTGAAATTGATCCCAGTCACGTTCCTCATTAAATTTAATAATTTCTGTCAATGCCTTTTCCATACATCCACCTCAATGTTTCCAGTATATCACGGATATTGTCCCCTTGAATATCCCGGATCTGTCTTTTCTTGTGAAAAAGGACGCCGCCAGGCAACGTCCTTTCTCCTATTCAACACGTCTTTATTCAATACAAAACTGGCCGTCGCGAAAGAAAACAACTTCTGAACCGTCCGCATGCACGCCGGTGATCTGCATGTCGTCGCTGCCGAACATAAAATCGACATGGACCATTGAGAAATTGCAGCCCTTCGCCTTCATTTCCTCTCCGCTCATCGACTGCGAGCCTTCCATATTCATCGGGTAAGCCCGGCCCAAAGCCAGATGGCAGCTGGCGTTTTCGTCAAACAAGGTATTGTAGAACAAAATCCCGGACTGCGAGATCGGCGTATCGACATCGATCAGCGCGACTTCTCCGAGATAAGCGCTGCCTTCGTCAAACTGGATCAGACTGGCCAAGGCGGGTTCTTCTTCCTCGGCATGCCAGCGCACCGCTTTGCCCTCCTCAAATTCGATCCAGAAATTCTGAATCAACTTTCCCTGATAGCTGAGCGGCTTTGTCGCCTGAACTTTGCCGCGCACCCCGGTTCTTTTCGGCATTGTGAAATTTTCCTCAGTCGGCATATTGGGATTAAAGACCACGCCGCTTTGCGATTTTTCACAGCCGCCTTCCCAGAGATGACCCTCGGCCAGCTCCACAATAAGATCTGTACCTTTCTGATTCTTAAAATGCAGCGCCGCAAACCGCTGGCGGTTCAGCCAGTCGTTGCGCTCAGACAACTGCCGGTTATGTTTTTCCCACAACAGGATCGGATCTTGTTGATCCTGAATCCGGACAGAAGCCAGGATCGCATCCCACAGCTTTTCCACCGCGGTGTCCGGCTGTTCCTGCGGAAAGACTTTCAGCGCCCATTCCGGATTTGGAATCGCGACGATCGACCACTGACCGAGATTGGCCATCGTGTAATTCTGGAATTTTTCCAATGCTTTGCGGCGCGCGGTGACGACCTGCTGGACCTTCTTTTGATCGACATCCTTCATGATGCCCGGGATGCTCGAGTCAATATGCAGAATGCAGTATCCGCGGTCGATAAATTCCTGTTCCCGCGCCGTCAGCCAGTCTGGAACCCGCTGCAGCACCGGCGTTTCCGCGTATTGATAGTCCAGCTTGGTGATCTGATCATCAAGCCACTGCACGATGACCTCACCCGCTCCGGCACGATAGCCTTCTTCAACGCACATTCTGACAAACGGCGCTGAATCAACCTGCGCCTTAATTACCAGCAACTGTCCTTTCTGAACATTGACGCCCAGCCGAACTGCCAGTTCGGCATATTGCCGCAGGCATTTTTCTGAAACCAAGGTTATTCCTTCTTTCTATGATGTTAGTTTCCGTGGGAAATCGGCAGCATCGCCGCGCCGATGATTCCGGGTTCTTCCAGCTTTGCCACTTCAAACAGGGTATCGCGCATCGGCACATGGACCAGGTTTTTGAAATTAGCGACAACTTTATCCAGGAATACATCTTTGGACTGCATCATGCCGCCGCCGATCACAAACATCCAAGGATCGGCAACATGGGCGATCACCGAGAACATTACAGCCAGATCGTAGGCCATATCGTCAACAACAGCCTGGGCCTGCGGATTGCCCTGCTTCGCCAAATCAAATACATCGCCGGCATGGCGGATCTGATCGCCGAACAGCGCTTTGCCCTTGCGGGTAATCGCGACGCCGCTGGCTTCGTTCTCCACCGCGCCGATGTTCAAATGATTGATTTTCTCACGATTGCGGTCAATGATGATATTCGCAATTTCCCCGGCATGACCATGCTTGCCGCTGACAACCTTACCGTCGACGACTAATGCCCCGCCGATGCCGGTAGAAATTGTAACGTAATAGACGACTGGAAGTCCCTTTCCAGCGCCGACCAGCGCTTCCGCCAGACCGGCGACATTAGCGTCGTTATCGACGTAGGCCGGCATGTTGAAATTTTGCGTCAGCTCCGCGGCAATTGGATAATTCTCAAACCCCGGCAGATTCGTTGCCATCAACATTTTTCCGTTGATCGTATCGACCGGTCCCGGCACGCCCACGCCGATCCCCTCGCATTCAGTATACCCCGGAATCTCCCGGATCATTTCCATCATGTTGTCCATAACTCTGCGCGGTCCTTCCTGCGCCAGCGACGGCCGTTTTACTTCAGCTAAAACAATCCCGTCACGCGTCACTTTGGCAACGCGGACGTTCGTTCCCCCTAAATCAATTCCTAAATATGTTTTCATACTCTAGGTCCTCCTTATGTTTAATTATATCGAAAGCTGCAAGGGGTTACAACCAAAGACCGCCCGGAAACCATGGAATTTCGCGCTGGGTTTCAAAAGGTCTTCGATATGAAATTGACGACCGATCTTTCTCAGCGGTCAACTGGCTTTAACCAAAACAAAAAGCGGAGTTTACCGGATTCAGAAAGCCGCGGTCATCCCGGGCAGTCTGATCAGTGAATCTCCGCTCCATTTTACATAGCTTCCAGTTTTCCAAACTTTCAAACATCCTGAATCTGCTTTCAATTCAGATGTCTTAGAATCTTATTTCTGCGCGTGGATGAAGGCGGCAATATCATCCGTCACCCGCGGATCGACGACCGCTTTCTGCATGTAATAGGTGTTTGGATTGCGTCGAAGTCGCCCGGCATCATCAGATGCGACAGCCCGGAATAGCTGTGGAATGTCCAGTTAGCCTTTTCGCCATAAGCCGCTTTCCACGTTTCAAATTCCTGCAGCGGCACCTGATAATCTTCCTCACCCTGCAGCACTAACACCGGTTTGGTGATCGTTTCCGCGGTTTTGACCGGATCATAGGACAACAGATCTTTCCAATAGGCCGGATAGGCGCCGACCACCGCTTCATCTTCCGGCAAAGAGTCCAGCTGCTGCAGCTTGTCCAGCTCGGCGATCATCGCATCCATCGACGCTTTTTCCTGATCTGTATTCATGAACTGCGCCAAATGCTCATACTGCATCTTCATTAAGGATGCCAGATCCGTTACCGGCGCAGCCATCATGATATAGCCCGCTGCCTCCGGAGTTTCGGCCGCGATCCGCGGCATGCATAAGCCGCCTAAGCTGTGGCCCAGAACATAAATCGCTGACGAATCAATTTCCGGCTGTTTGGTAATCAGACCGACGATATCCGCAGCGTCCTGAATCGTTTCCTGTTCCACTGTAAACTGTGTGTCCCCGGCGCATTCAGCGCCATAAACAAAGGTCCGTTTGTCATAGCGGACAGTCGCGATGCCCTGCTCGGCCAGCCGGTAGGCGATATCCTGGAACACGGTGTTGCCATACAGTGTTTCGTTGCGGTCATTCGGTCCTGAGCCATGCACCAGAATAATAACAGGCGCTGGCTGATCGCCTTGGGGCAGCGTTAAGGTGGCAGGCAAATCCTTGCCATCCCGCATTGTCAGCGTCAGCTCCTGCTCTGCAGCCCCTTCCGGCAGCGTCAGCGCCGCGACGTTGCTCGGTTCAACATATTCGGAGAAGTTCACGCCCGCAATCTGATCCTGATCGTCAAACACGACGTTCACGCACAGGTTCTGATTTTCAAACAGCACCGGAACCTGAACGATGATATAACCGCCTTGCTGGATTTCATTAGCCGTCTGTATTTCTTTTAATGCCCCCAGCTGCTTCAGCGATGGTTCCAGCGAAGCCTGCAGCTGCGAGGATGCCTTCTGCATCTGTTCGTCGTAGGCAAATCCCTGCAGCAGCTTGTCAAAATCTCCGGCCCCCAGCGTTTCCACATACGCTTTGGCGATCTCCTCCCTGCTGCCTGTGACCTTATCCTGAACGTCTGTTCCCGGTTGATTGCTTTCGGCGGGAGCTGGCGTTTTCTGACAGCCGCTCAAGACAACCGACAACAGTAAAAGTCCGATAAATCCTTTTTTGATTGATTTGTTCATTTCTGTTTTCCTTTCTGATTTCCATATTTAGATGTTGATCTAAATGTATTATAGGAGCGTCTTCCATCTTTGTCAATTCTTATTTTTCTTCTTTCAATCACAGCGAAGGTTGTCACGATATCTCTTTTCCCCGCTTGTCTCCGCCTACCTTTGGCTTATTTACCACTCAAACTCAAATGGAATTCAATCCGACTGAGAATGAATACTTAATTCGCTTAAATGCTCAAGACTATCGCGGCTGATTTTCTCATTTTTTATAATTTCTAAAAAAGCCCCGACTGACAAAACGTCAGCCGGAGCTTCCATGATCTCCATTTATTCATGACAGGAAGAATCAAATCTTCCCCAGCAGCGATAAAATGGTTTGTTAGATCGTAAAATTTCAACTAAGCCGCAATTTCCTCAGCGTCTAAAACATCAATTCCAATTAAATCGTGATGCTTCGCCTTAGTAACCTTCACCCAGGCGAAGGTGCCCGGCTGATAGTGATGCGAGCTTTTAAATTTGATCAGCCCGTCGATGCCGTCTGGCGCGCTGTGAATGCCGCGGCCATGGTAATAGCCGGTTAATCCGTCCTGATTTTCGACGAGCACTTCCAGTGTCTTGCCGATCAACGCTTCGCCGTTTTCCTGTGCAATCTGATTTTGTACTGTCATTAAGCGTTCCAGCCGTTCATCCATAATTTCCTGGGAAATCTGTCCATCCATGGTATAGGCCGGCGTATCCTCTTCGTTGGAAAAGGTGAAGGCGCCTAGCCGGTCCCAGCGCACTTCCTTGATGAAGTCGATCAACATCTGGAAGTCTTCTTCCGTCTCCTGCGGGAAACCGACGATCATCGTCGTCCGCAGCACCGGCATATCGTAATTCACTCGAATCAGCTTAACAGTCCGCAGGATACTTTCCACGCTGCCGCGGCGGTTCATCAGCTTCAGCATTTTATCGCTGCCATGCTGAACTGGAATATCGAAATACGGAATAACCTTTTTCAAATCCTTGATCCCGGTGACAAACTCATCGTCAATCTCATCCGGATACAGATAAAGAACACGAATCCAGTGCAATCCGTCAATCGCATTCAGTTCTGTCAGCAGATCCCAGATCCGCCGGCGGCCATAGAGATCAGTTCCATAACGGGAGGTATCCTGCGCGATGACGACGAGTTCCTTAACCCCTTCCGAAGCCAGCTGCTTCGCTTCGGCAACCAGATCCTCAATCGGAAAGGAAACATAACCACCGCGGATTCCCGGAATTGCGCAATAGGAACAGCGGTTGTCGCAGCCCTCGGCGATTTTCAGATAGGCTGTCCACGGCTTGGTCGAAACCAACCGGGTGTTTTTCCCATAGCCATCCAACACCTTTTCACCTAAGACCTGGGTCAGAATCTGTCCCATTTTCGGATAATCACTGATCGTTAAAAAACAATCGACCTCCGGCATTTCCGCTTCCAGATCGGCTTTGTAGCGCTGGGCCAGGCAGCCGGTAACGATCAGCTTCCGGCAATTCTCATTCTTATATTCTGCCATTTCCAGGATCGTATTGATTGCTTCCTCCTTGGCCGGCTCAATAAATCCGCAGGTATTGACGATAATCGCTTCCGCTTCGTGAACGTCGCTGACAATTTCATGCCCGGACTGCCGCAGCAGGCCCATCATTCGCTCGCTGTCGACTAAGTTCTTGCAGCAGCCTAAAGATACTACTCCTATTTTCATATTAATTCCTTTCTTTTCGTATATTTTTACTTGATAGAGATCGCTGACATTATAACACAAAAGCCTGGAATTGCCATTTCCAGATTGTACCCGTAACTGTGATCTCCAGCGGGAAATCAGTTAAAGCCCTGACCTTCTTTTTCAGTTGAACCCTTCCTTTCCAATCAGAATGGAAATTGTCCATGCTTCATCATTCTGATATAATCAAGTTTAGAATGGAGCGTGATTGCATGCGTAAAATTTATAATAAGCTTGTCCGCGACCGCATTCCGGCGATCATTCAATCCGAATGCCGCGATTGCCAGACGCGGCGTTTAACGTCAGCGGAATATCAGACCGAACTCAAAGCCAAGCTGGTCGAGGAAGCCCGGGAAGTTCAGGAAGCCTCCGATCGGAAAGCGTTCATCGAAGAATTGGCCGACTTGAGCAAAGTTTTGGACGCGATGATGGATTTCTTTGAAATTGACGCGACCGAAATTCAAGCCGTTAAAGACGCGAAGGCGCAGACCCGCGGCCGTTTCAAAGACCGGATTTTCTTAGAGTTCACCGAGAATAAAGATGAACCTTCAGCATGAAAATGAACGTTTCTTTCGCAGGTTAAATCCGTCATCCCCATCCACGAAGATAAACAAAAACGGCTTTTCAGCCGTTGTTTTTAAAATGGTCGGGATGACAGGATTTGAACCTGCGACCCCTTCGTCCCGAACGAAGTGCACTACCAAGCTGTGCTACATCCCGATACCTTTTATATTATATGCTAATTTCAAATTTTTGCAAGACTTTTTTCTAGGTTCTGGTAAAAAGTTCGTTTTCTGTCGTTTTTTAGCCTGCGTTCAACGACAACCATCGACTCATATCCAATCTTTTAAAACCAGCTGAGCGATAGGGGTTTTCAGCTGGCCGATCTTCGTCGTTTCAAAGCTGCCATGGCAATCCGCGCCGGCAGTCATCATCAGATCCCGCTCGCGGCAATAATTCACGCAGATCTGAGTTGTACCGGCATCCTGCGACGGGTACCAGCATTCAATCCCGTCCAGTCCCTCCGCCATGACCGCGGTCAAGACTTCCGACAGCTTCGCCGCTGGAATCACCTTGCCGGGATGGGCCAGAATTGCTTTTCCTTTCGCAGCCTGAATCTGCCGGACAACCTCCCTGACCGGCGGAAAACCAACGCAGCAATAATCATGATGATAGCGGGCATACATCAAAAAGCCCTGCTTAAAATCGGCCACGAGATCCTTCGCCGCAAAGTAATGCAGCGCCTTCCAGCCGCCTAAGCGCCGGTCATAGGAAAACTGACGATATTCATCAAGACTGACCGGCTCCCCGGCATGTTCCATTTTTTCGATCAACAACTCGTTCACCCGTTCCAGCCGCAGCCGGTTCGCTTCCACAAACTCCTGAAACTGGCCATTCTCTAAATCGACACCATAACCCAGAATGTGAAAATTGATTCCGAAGTCCTGGGCATCCAGCTCAACCCCGGACAGACAACGAATTCCGGTTCCCCGCGTCTTTTGAAGGCACTCCCGGCTTCCCGCCAACTGATTATGATCCGTGACGGCAATCAGACTGACCTGCCGGGCCCGGGCTTGTTCGACGATTTCATCCACGGTCATCGTTCCGTCGGAATACCACGAATGAATGTGCAGATCAGCGTACATCGTTATCCCTCTCCTTCCGCAGTTCATCCGCTGAAAACCGCGGTTCTGCCTGGCGTCCTTCTCTGCCTGATGGCTGACGTCCTGATTCTTTCATTATAAACGAAGCCGGACAGGCCGGCCAGTCTAAAATAAAAAAACAGCCCGAGTCCTTCCCGGGGCTGTATTTCACCCTTATCTTTTCGCGAGGTGCTGAATCAGCGCATCCATCGCCATCACATAGCCATAATCCCCGAATCCGCACAGCTGGCCGAGGCAAGCCGGCGCTGTTTTCGATTCATGACGGAAGCTTTCGCGCGCATGGACGTTGGAAAAATGAACCTCTACGGCCGGAATCGGCGCAATGCTTTTGATTGCGTCATGCAGCGCGTAACTGGTATGCGTGTAGGCTCCTGGATTGATAATCAGCCCGTCCATGTGCTCGAAATAACACCGCTGGATCGCATCGATCATCTCACCCTCGACGTTGCTTTGAAAAACCTCGGCCTCAATCCCGCGCTGCTTAGCTTCCGCGACGATCATCGCCGTGATTTCGGTATAATTGCGCGCGCCGTAGACGCCCTGTTCGCGAATTCCCGTCATGTTGATATTCGGGCCGTTGACCACTAAAAATTTCATTTTCTCCCCCTCACTTGTCAAAGCATTTCCGCCGCTGCGTCGACTGGCGGAACAGCCGTTTCATTTCCTCGGTATCCTCATTTTCCAGCACGCTGCGGAAATGGGCCAGCTCCGCGGCAAACTCGTCAATTTCACGGACGAGATTCGCCTTGTTCATTAAGAACAATTCCGTCCATAACGATTCGTTAATCTTCGCGATCCGCGTCAGATCGCGGAAGGAGTCGCCGGTATAGTCCACCAGATGGGTGTTATCGCTGGTATTCATCAGCGTCACCGCGATCACATGCGTCAGCTGGCTGAGAAACCCGACCATTTTATCATGTTCAGCCGGACTGAGCGTGGCAATGTGGCGGAAGTTCAGCGTTTCCGCCAACGCTTTCACCCACGCGATCCCCTCCGGCGTATTGGCGGGCGTCGGCGTGATGATAAAATTCGCCGGTTCAAAGATCGAACAGTCGGCATACTGCACGCCGCTGACCTCCCGGCCCGCCATCGGATGACTGGCGATGAACTCCACATCCGGCCGCAATTTTCCCTGCACCTGCGTTACGATTTGTTCCTTGACTCCGGTCACATCGGTGATCCGGGTTCCCGGGGCAAAGCTGTCCTGGTATTGATCGATCCACTCCAAAAGGGCCTGCGGATACAATCCGAACACAACGCTGTCCGCCTGGCGGACCAGCGTTTCGTCAAAACCGACCGCGCCTTCGTCAATCCAGCCTTGCTTTAAAGCGTAGGCGATGCTTTCCGGATTGATGTCCAGCGCGCTGACATGGAAGCCTTTGCGCTTCAATCCCTGGGCATAGCTTCCGCCCAGCAAACCCAGACCGACGATCAGAAAATGCGATTCCTCCTGCATGTTATTTCTCCTTTACTTCGATTCCCAGCGAGCGCAGATCCCGGAAAAACCCCGGATACGACTTGGCGATCGCTTCTGCGCCTTCAATGGTCACCGGAGCGTCGGCCATCGTTGCGCCGATCGCCAGCGCCATCACGATCCGATGATCCTTATGACCGTCCAAGGTGACGCCGCCCTTCCAGGCTGTCGGTCCCTGAATCCAGACTTCACCCTCGCTTGAATGAATCGGCACCCCGACCTTGCGCAGCTCGGTTTCCATCGCTTCTATTCTATCACTTTCTTTATACCGCAGGCGAGCGGCATTGATCATTTTTGTTTCTCCCTGCGCGAAGCTGGCCAATACCATCAGAATCGGTCCAAGATCCGGACAGTTCTGCATATCCAGTTCGCATCCGGACAGGGAAGATGGATAAACAATCACTTCTTTATCCGTAACCTCTGTCTTTCCGCCCATCTTACGGACAAAATCCAGGATCTGACGGTCGCCCTGACGGGAATCCGGCCGCAGCCCCAGGCAATGGACCTCATGGTTAACGCATCCCAGCGCGGCATAGAAGCCAAGCTGGGAATAATCGGATTCGACGGTCGTTTCACAGGCTTGATACCGCTGGCCGCCGGGAATCCGCAGCGTCAGTTCATCTTCAAAATAAGCATGTACGCCGAAGTCCTGAAGCATCTGCAATGTCAGCTCCACATACGAACGCGACTCAAACGGCGGTTCAATATGCAGCGTGGAATCCTCCTTGCGGCAGACCAGCGCAAACAACAGACCGGAAATGAACTGCGAGCTGATGTCGCCGCGCAGCGTGATGTCGCCCGGCTGCAGTGCACCTTCAATTTCAATCCATTCCGCGGTTTGCGAGTAATGGAATCCCTGCGCCTCAAACAGCTGTTGATAGACTGTCTGGGGCCGCTGCAGCAGGCGGTTCTGCCCGGTAAAACGAACCCGCTTGCCGGTCAGCGAAAAAATCGGAATAAAAAAGCGCAGCGTGGAGCCGGATTCCTTGCAGAAAATTTCCTCGCTTTGCAGCTGATTAAAATCGGGAATGCCCTGCACCCGCACATCGCTGCCTTCCAGCTCAATGTGCGCTCCCAGCTTGCGCATTCCGTCGATCGTCGTCAGGATATCGTCGGAATAATCGACGTGATGAATCAAACTTTCGCCTTGGGCCAAAGCGGCGCAGATGATCGCCCGATGGGCCATCGACTTGCTCGGCGGAATCGCCACCGTCGTCTGGGTGCAGCGTCCCGGGATGATCGTCGCCTGCATTACAGCGATCTCCCGACCACCTGGGCAATTGTGCGGCCCTTCTCGATCAAGGAGGCGAACTTCGCCGGCTTCAGCGACTGCGCCCCGTCGCTCCACGCGCATTCCGGACAGGCGTGGACTTCGATAATCAGACCGTCCGCCCCGGCCGCGATTGCCGCTAAGGACATCGCTTCCACCAGCTTCCAATCCCCGGTCGCGTGCGACGGGTCGATGATGATCGGCAGATGCGTGCGTTCCTTGATGATCGGAACAACGCTCAAATCCAGCGTATTGCGCGTGTATTTCTCAAATGTCCGGATGCCGCGTTCGCACAGGATTACGTTCTTGTTGCCGCCGGCCATGATGTACTCCGCCGCCATGATCCATTCCTCGATCGTGTTCGCCAGCCCGCGCTTTAACAGCACCGGCTTGTCAATCTTGCCCAGCGCTTTTAACAGATCGAAGTTCTGCATGTTGCGCGCTCCGACCTGAATCAGATCGACATGCTCGACAAATTCGTCGATCTTATCCGCACTCATCAATTCGCTGACGATCGGCAGACCGGTCTTTTCCCGCGCCTTGACCATCGCAAGAATCCCTTCGGTGCCCATCCCCTGGAAAGCGTAAGGTGAGGTTCTCGGCTTGTACGCGCCGCCTCGTAACATCACGCCGCCGGCGTCTTTGACCTGTTGGGCGATGTCGCAGATCATGGCCTCGCCTTCGACCGAGCAGGGACCGCCGATCACGACGATCTTTTCCTGACCGCCGACCTTAACGCCGCTGACGTCGATCACCGAGTCCTGCGGATGAAACATCCGGTTGGCCAGTTTGTACGGAGCCGCAATCCGGGTGACGTCCTCCACCCATTCGTTCGCCATAATCCGCCGCTCATCCAGCTTCGCCGTATCACCGACCAATCCGAAAACATTGTAATTCGCGCCGGAGATCATGTTGACCTGAACACCTTGTTTTTCAAAGTTTTGGATCAGCCGGTCGATTTCCGGCTGCGGTGTGTTCTTTTTTAATGTGATAATCATGGTTTTATTCCCCCTGTTTTTTCAATCTGCGTTCGTTTTCTTGACCGAATACGACGCTGTCTTTCCATGTCATGATTCATTGCCTGTTCGCGTAACGGCTGTTGCGTTTTCTCCGTTACTGCCGTCAGACTTGTTCTTAGTCCTTCCTTATTCTATTTCAGGATGAATCCTCACTGTTCTTGACTTATTTCTAATCGATCAGTCCCGTTGTTTCCGTCAGCCAGTCCTGCCATAACCGGCGGGCGGTCTGATCGGCGCTGCCGTTGTTTTCAATCTGTTGGTCGCAGGCAGCCCGGTATAAATCAATCCGCTGGTCATAGAGCTGCCGCAGAGCTTCGCGGCTGGAGCTCAGCGGCCGGCTCGGATCGGTTTCCAGCTGATCCAGACTGCGGTCCAGGAAATAAACCTTGCCGCTCTGCCGCAGCCGTCTGACATTTTCCCAATCCTTGACGATCCCGCCGCCCGTGGCGATAATCTGCCCCGTCTGCATCGTGACTTCCGCCAGGATTTCCGCTTCGATCTGACGAAACCGGGCTTCGCCTTGTTGGGCAAAGAAGTCCCGGATCGGCATGCCGATCCGCTCCACGATCCGCTGATCAATATCAACGGCCGGACGGCCGCTGATTTCCGCCAGTTTCCGGGCGATCGTGCTTTTGCCGCAGCCCGGCATCCCGATTAAGACAAGATTCATTTTCTCCCGCGCCAGTTCCGCCGTCATGCGCAGAATGGATTTTGGAGCGACCGGCTTGCCGATAAACGCTTCAATCGCCTCGGCGGCCTGCGCCGTTAACATGCTTAATCCCGTCGCTGTCCGGCAGCCGCGTTTCTGCGCTTCGACGATCAGGCGGGTGCGGTGCGGATTGTAGATCACATCCACGACGCTTTCCAGCTGAGGGAAGCGATCCAGCTCCACGGGAATGCCTTCCTGTGCTGGAAACATGCCGACCGGGCTGGTATTGACGATGACCTGCGCGCCGCTGTGATCGCGATACGCTTCTTCGTAAGTCAGTGTTTCCGGCGACGGATTGCGCTTGACCTTGACGATCGCCGCCGCGCCTAAATCCTCCAGCACCGCCTGCACGGCCTGCGCCGCCCCGCCGTTGCCTAGCAGGATCACTTTCCGGCCCTGAATTTCAATGCCCGCTTGTTCCAGCATGAACCGACAGCCGTAATAGTCGGTATTTTTGCCGATCAGGCGGCCGTGGTCATTGACGATTGTGTTGACGGCCCCGATCCGCCGTGCCCGTTCATCCAGTTCTTCTAAATAAGGAATCACAGCTTTCTTATAGGGGATCGTGACGTTCAGCGCCGCGAAATCCTTGTTTTTCATCCAGGCGTCCAAGTCCTGGGGAGCCACCTCAATCAGCTCGTACGGATAGCCGCCCAGCGTTTCATGAATCCGTTGGGAATAGCTGTGACCCAGATGTTCGCCGATCAATCCTCGCCGCATGGCCGTTCTCCTTCCCACCACAGAATGCCGAAGCGCTCAGTCAACAGATCTGCCAGCCCGAAAGCGATCAGACTGTCAACAACGACCCGCGCCCGATGCAGAATCGCCGGATCATGCCGGCCTTCAATTTGCAGCGTCGTCGGTTCCCCGGTTTTCAGATTCACGCTGGGTTGCGGCTTGTAGATCGAAGGGGTCGGCTTAACGACCGTGCGGATGCGCAGCGGCATGCCGTTGGTAATCCCGCCGTTAATTCCGCCGTTATGATTGGTCAGAGTCCGGATATGCCCGTTATCGATTGTAATGCCGTCGTTGGCTTCGCTGCCCCTTTTTGCGGCAAAGTCGAAACCATCGCCGAATTCCACGCCCTTCACAGCGCCGATGCTGAACAACAGATGCGCCAGCCGGCTCTCCACCGAATCAAAGAAGGGCTCGCCTACCCCGGCCGGCATCCCGATCACCGCGCTTTCCAGAATCCCGCCCATCGAATCGCCCTGCGCCTGAGCCTGTTCGATCCGCTGCTGGATCGCCGTCCGCGTTGAATCGCTCAGACATGCCAGATATTGATCCTCTAAGCTCAATAGCTGCGCCCGCAGCCCCGCTTCCTCGTCCGCAAACGGCGCGTCCGTTAATTCCTGCATCTGCGCGACATGCGTTCCGATCTCGATGCCTTTCGCTTTCAGCATCTGAAGGAAAATGGCGCCCGCCGCCACTAACGGCGCGGTGATCCGGCCTGAGAAATGACCGCCCCCGCGGTAATCCTGATAGCCTAAATATTTAATCTCCGCTGTGTAATCGGCATGCGAAGGGCGCGGAATATATCTTGTTTTCGAATAGTCCTTGCTTCGCATATTTTCGTTGCGGATAAGAATGCACAGCGGTGTGCCCGTCGTCCGGCCTTCAAAGACGCCGCTGACGATTTCCGGAACATCCGCTTCCTGCCGCTGAGTCGATATTTTGCCTTTAGGTTTGCGTTTCTCCATCTGCTTGCCCATCCAGGCTTCGTCGATGCGGATGCCCGAAGGCAGACCCTGAATCACGACGCCGATCGCTTCACCGTGGCTCTCGCCGAACAGCGACAGCTCAATACACTGTCCAATCGCACTTTTCATCGTTTGATCTCCTTGTTTTTTCCTGGCTTTTTTGTCATTTTTCCTTGTTCTGCCCTGAACGCAGAACAACTTGTTTTCCTTATATTCTTTTCATTAAAAGAACTTTTCGATTACAAATATTCTTTGATCTTCTCCGTCGGGATATCTTTTAAATACGCTTCACCGATCTTCCGCAGCAACACAATCGTTAACGTTCCGCCGTCGATCTTCTTGTCTTTGGTGATAAAGTCGTAAACCTGTTGGCGGTCGTAGTCGATATCTTCTTTCAGATTCAGCCGCTGATAAATCGGGTGCAGCCGTTCGCGGATCGTTTCATCTTTGATCATTTTCATCATGCCCAGCGCAACCGCTTCGCCATGGTACACGTCGTGCAGATGGTAATAGCTCTCGATACCATGGCCGATCGTATGTCCGAAATTCAGGATCCGGCGAACGCCGATTTCCCGTTCGTCGATCTCCACGACCTTCTTTTTCATCATCAGTGATTTGTATAAGATCTTCTCGATGTGCTCCATCGGATCGTCCGTTTCAAACAACTCAAACAACGATTCATCGCGGATTAAACCGGCTTTCAGCGCCTCGGCCAGACCGTTGTTGATATGCCGCTGCGGCAAAGTGGCCAGTACGTCCGGATCGATCAGCACCATTTTCGGCTGCCAGAACGCGCCGACGCAGTTCTTGATGCCATCCAGATTGATCGCGACTTTCCCGCCGATGCTGCTGTCAATCTGCGACAGCGTCGTTGTCGGGATGTTGATAAACTCAATCCCCCGCATATACGTCGCGGCGACAAACCCGGACAGGTCGCCGATCACCCCGCCGCCTAAAGCGACGATCAGATCTTTGCGGGAAAACCGTTCTTTCAGCATCCGCCGCAGAATCTGTTGATAGACTTCCATACTTTTAGCGCCTTCACCCTGAATCACGCGTTCGACATAACCCTGACCGCATTGCGCCAACACACGCTGGGCATATTCCTCCGGCACCCCCTCGTCCGTCACGATCATCACCTTCCGGTGACCTTCGAGATACTGTCCCACCTGATTCAGAAGTCCCCGCTGAATCAGAATCGGATAGCTTTTGTCTTTGAGATTGACTGTGATTTTTTTCATCATATTAACTTCTCCCCTCTCACACAACCTACAAAAAAACCGTACAGGCTTATCCTGCACGGTTCAGCATTTCTTTTCGCATTCCCCTTCAGAATTAGCCTGATTTCAAATCAAAACGGGCTAATGTCCAAAGTGAACCAGCCCTCTATCTAAAGGTAAAATAAAAGTAAGAAGAACTCGGATGTTCAATTTTTTCGCAGATATTTTTCATCATACTCAACACCTCGATGTTTTTACTATATCACAATTCGATTGAAATGCAATCTTTTTCTGAAACTTCAGCTCTTTGTTACAACCTGGGAAACCGATTATTTCACAGATCCCAAATCCAGATAATTAAAAGTCGTGGAATCTACTTTTTTTGATTTAATGCTTCCTGTAAAAGTTTTTCCTGTGGAATTGCCAATAAGGTTCCTGTCTTTATCGTATTCGTAGACCACCCCTTGAACTGAATCTCCTACTTTCATATCCGAAATTCCATCAAAAATATAAACAGAATAAGTACCATTGTTATTTTTCATGACAGTGAAATCAAAGTTATCAGCATTCAAACCATATTTCTTCGCGATGGTCTGCTTAAATCCTTTTCCAAAGTTCGGCCCTGTAGAGTCCAGCTGACCGGTTTTATTGCTTCCATAAAAACCATTAACAGCCATTTCCAACATATCTTTGGAATAATTACCCAGAATCTGTTGTTCTGAACCACCGTGATTGGAACAAGTGATTGAAAATTTACTTGGATCCACAGGATCAACCAGAACGGTGATTGTTCCGCCAGTAGGACATAATTTTTCATGATCTCCTAATTTTTCGTCAATCGCTTTTTTGGCAGATTCCTCATTAAACGGTTTTTCACCTAAAGTATATTCCATAACCATGATTTTATACGCGTTGGCCTGATTGGCATGGCATACTGTGTCCGACGCTGTTTTAGTAAAACCTGTCACTTTCGGTACCAGCATCAACATCAAAAGCACTAAAATCGCCACAACGACGATCAATTCAATTAATGTAAAACCCTTTTTCCGCCGTTTCATCGCTTATCCCTGCCTTATCTTGTTTCCGACTAGAAACACTGCCGGAAATCCATATTTATTATATCATTACGACTTCGATAACCGAATCTTTTTTATGTAAAAATCCATAGTTTTAAGCCGCGGAGGTCAACTTTTTTATCATCTCTGTATAAATTTGTTTCAGCTCTGCCTGTTCCGCTTCGCTCATCGGTGCGGCATACGGATCGTGTGAATCGACGGTCGCGATATGATTAGCCGCGACCCGGCCGTTAACAATCAATGCAACGTCCGGCACATAAAACCCTTCCTCGCCTTCCTCATCCTTCAGCAGCCAGCCTTCAAAAAGCGTCATGATCTTTTCAATCATCGCTTCCGAGTAATTTTCAGGCTTGCTTGTATCGACGTAATAAACAACTGCGTCGTTTTCCTTAGCCGCTCCATTTAAAACCGGCACCGCTTCAATACACCACGGACAATTCGGCTTGCCATAATAGATCATGAACGATTCGCCCTGTTCGATTTTTTCCAGCGAAGCTTCCAGACTGATTTCAACGAAAGCATTCTGCTCGTCCGTGAAGCCTTCATAAGCGCTCAGGTCGGCGGATTTGTCGTTGACCGTCGGATCGGGAGTCGCTGCCGGCGAAGGCATGGGCGTTTGTTCGATTGCCGGTGAAGGCGTGAGGGACGGCGTGGGTTTCACTTCCGGCGCAGCGGCGCATCCGCTGAGCATCAGCGCACCCAACAGAATCACAAGTTTCCTTCTCATAACAGCTCTCCGTTAAACGCCCGCTTGTAGCTGCCCAGAACTTTAACCTCCAGACAATGCTCGCGAACCTCGGCAATCGCTTCCTGCGTCTTTGGCTGAAGCAGACTGCCGTCGAAATCAATATAGAAACAATACTCAAACATCCGTCCGCGGATCGGCCGGGATTCCAGCTTCAACATGTTGATGCCCCGCTGAGCGAAAACTCGAATGACCTCATACAACGCACCCGGTTCATGATTGACGACGAAATACATGCTGATCTTATCTGCCTCCTGAACGGTCTGCTCGCCTTTTGCCACACAGAAAAACCGCGTTGTATTCAGCTGATTATCCTGTACCCGTTCCTTTAATATAGGCAGATGATAATATTCCGCCGCCAGCCAGCTCCCCAAAGCCGCTTTCGACGGATCCTGGCACTGCGCCACATATTCCACGCTTTTCGCCGTATCCTGATAGGTCACCGGTTTAATCCACGGATGCGCCGCAAAGAAACCGGAACATTGATCAAGCGGTTCCGGATGGGAATACACCTCGCGCAGATCCTCGATGTTCGTTCCCGGCAGACCGATCAGCTGCTCGTCGATCCGCACTAAAATCTCGCCGACCGCAAAGATATCGCTGTCCTTCAACAAATCATAAGTCCGATAAATAATCCCTGTCGTCGTATTCTCCACCGGCAGCAGCGCGTAATCGATAGCACCGCTTTCAACGTCGGCAATGATCGACGGGAAATTGGCATAATTACAAGCGGTGAACGGCCTGTCCTTAAAAAACTCCTGTACGGCAATTTCACTGAAGGTGCCGTGCGCCCCCTGATACCCCACCTTAATTTTCTTATCCATGATCTTCCTCCAAAGTGAATTTATTGTATCACACTTTTTTCCGCTGCGAAGTCCGGATTTGAATTGAAAGACGCTTTTCGCTATAATGGTGTCATGAAAAAAATACGTTCTGTCTTGAATAAAACCGAGCTGGCGGGCGGTGTGCTGTTTCCGCTGTTCACGCTGTTTCTGATCCTGCGCGATGATCCGCTGACTACCAACTTATCCTGGGTTGGCAACGGTCTGGACTACCGCTTGTTGCTTGTGATCTGGGCTATCGTCGGCGCGCTTGTTTTCCGGGCGATGATCCGCGCGTTGGCTGAAGCGCTCGGCGTTTCGTTACAGCGGCGGGAAGATCTGACGTTTCTTCTGATGATCGCTTCGATGCTTGTGCCTTACCTGCCGGAATCCTTTCCGTTTCTGGCCCAGCTGCATATCCTTGTCAGCAATCTGGCCTTCCTGGCGCTGAATCTCTTAATCCTGCGCGTCTTCTATGCCGGACAGCGGCGAAGATGGCAGTTAGGCCGCTGGGGAATCGAAATGACCGCAGGGATTCTGATCATCTGCGCTTTATTGTATATCCGCTTTCTCAGCGTCAATTCCCTACTTGAAATGTTTTATACCGTGGCGATGGCCTGGCTGTTGATCCTCGCGCGCCGAAAATGCGGGCCGGCTCCGCAGGATAAACGTCCGGATTCTTCCCAATAAAATGAATCCATTCATTTTCACAAAAGCAGATCTTCGCCGGTCTGCTTTTCCTGTTTATCCCGGCTTGATAGTCAAAATCTACTGTTTGTCAAAAACTCCGGGCCTTATCCTTGAGGCAGACAGCGGGGTGGCTTATAATAAAACCAACAAAGTTCCAGACCAGGAATCAGGTGACAAGCATGGAAGAGAAAGAGATTTATACCATCACGGAATTCGCGGAGATGTTCCGCATTACCAGACAAACACTGATCCATTACGATAAAATCGGATTATTTAAGCCCGCGAAGATCAATGACAACGGTTATCGGCTGTACGAGCATTCGCAGAAACCGAAAATGATCGAGATCATGCAGCTGAAAGATGCGGGGATGTCGTTATCGGATATCATGGAAGTCATGAAAAAAAATAATGCGGATTCAATCTTAGCGCTTTTCGATACACAGATTGCGAAATTAGATGATCAGATTCTGGAATTACAGATGAAAAAACTGATTACACATCACCGGAAGATGTACTATCAGTCGCTATTTGGAAAATACGAATTAAACAAGATCTTTGTCAGTGAGGAACAGGAAAGAACCGCCTTCTTCGCCCCCTTTGATTTATCGCTGGAAGAAGACGCGATGATCGACGCCGCCTATCGGAAATGTGTGGAATTGACGTTACAGCACACCAATATCCAATTTGAAGGCTGCGGCGTTCTCTTTCGCAAAGGAGCGTGTCACAGCGCAGATCCTTACCGCGACAGCGGCGTCTTCTTCATCATCGAAAATATTTCGGCCGATCATTCCAATGTGATCACCCTGTCCGGCGGAATGAAAGTAAAAAAATATTTCTATGGCAATCCCGGACAATTTGAACTCTTATGCGACGTCATGCAATATATTGACGACCATCATTATGAAGTCACCGGCAATATTATTCTGCACAATATCGTCGAAAATTATTACATCGCCGGTAAAAACGATTTGAGTATGCTGGAAGTTCCGGTCAGAAAATTACCCTGAAGAAAAAACTGATCCCCTTCAGGATGAATCCGTCAACTCATTTCTACCACGCTTAAAATTTGAAACGGCATCACGCCGGCAGCGCAAAGTAAAAACAAACCTCTTTGTGCCGCCGGCCTTTTTGTATGTTGGGGTTGAAGAAACATGGGAAAATCGATGTCTGTTTTCAGCGATGCCTGCTTTCATCCTTTAGTAAACTTTTTTGAAAGTTAATTTAAATGGGAAAAGGGATTGACTGTATTCCTGCTATACAGTTTATCATGGTCAACGTATGATGCTTACAAAGCACGGAAAGGAATAGAAAGATGAAGAAATTTTTAGCTTTAGTCCTGGCAGCGGCCTTGCTCGCAGGCTGCAGCGCTCCGGCAGAACCAAAACCGACACAGGAACCTACCCCGACGCCGGAGACAGAAAATAAAGAAACCGAAAAGAAGGAAGTGGCAACAAGCGGAAAATACGTTGTTGTCAACACGACGGGAGAAACAATCACTGAACTGTATATCTACAAAACAGGTTCAGAAGAGAAAGGCACGAATTACGCGGATGGCGGCCTTGCGGATGGCGAAAGCGTAACGATTGAAGTCCAGGTTGATGAAGCGGAAGCGGAGGGCTATGCCCAGACCCTAGAGTTCGTTAATGAAAGCGGAAAGGTTGAAAATGGTTTCCAGACGCTGCACTTGGAAGATGTAACGATAAATCTGCTTGCGGAAGGTGCGGACGCTTACACAGCGGCTACGCCGTTCCAGTTTGCTCACTAATTTGATTTTATCCTGACTGATAAATGAAGAAAAGAAGATGGAGTCTTAGGGTCTAACTAAGTTCTCTCATCTTCTTTTTTTATTTCAGATTCTAATGTTCATTATTGCTTTGTCATTTTTAATTGCCGTTCATGCCAGCGCTTCCCGCAACCCCTGCCAGGCATAGTCCGCGGCTTGAGCGGCGGAGATCTGTAACTGCGGGTTGGTAATTTGGAAGCAATACGCCTGCATGACGCCGATCAAGACAAAGCGCTGATATTCCCGCGGCCGCTGCGGCTCGATTACGCCTTCCTGCAGCGCCTGGTCCAGCAACAGATCGATTAAACGGATCATCTGGCGCATAATATTTTCCATCGCTTCCTCGCTGACGTATTGTTTTAGCTCCCGCTTGCCGACGCTGGACATCAGCGTCTGAAACGGCGAGAACTGACTCAGCGCTTTTTCCATCACTGTCAAGATCTGCCGAAAGCCGGCCTCGAAGCCCTGTTCGAATTGAAGCAGGCCGCAGAAGTTGTCAAATTCTTTATGAAACGTATACAACAACGTTTCCCGGATAATTTCCTCTTTTGAAGAAAAGTATTCATAACAGGTCCCCTTGCCGATCCCGCTGGCTTCGGCAATTTCCGAAACCTTCAGCTCATTGAGCGAGCGGCCCTGCTGCACCAGGCTGATCACGCCGAGATAGACCTGAGTCTTCTTCTCCTCACTCATGCGCCGGTTCCGCCTTTGCTTTTTTGCGGTCCTTGCGGCGGCTTGTCACTTCGATCATGATCGGCACGACAAACAGCGTCAGCACCGTGGAATAAGTCAGACCGCCGATTGTAACGATCGCCATGCCCTGCATCATATCGCTGCCGGTGCCGATTCCCAGCGCCATCGTCGTCATCGCCAGAATCGTCGTCAGCGCCGTCATCAAGATCGGGCGCAGACGGGTCCGGCCGGTTTCAATGATCGCTTCGCGGGTGGCATAACCCTGTTCTTTCAGCTGGTTGGCATAGTCGATAAAGACGATGCCGTTGTTGACAACGACGCCGCACAGCACCAGAAAGCCCAGCATCGCGACGATGCTCAATTCCTGGCCGGTAATCAACAGGCCCAGGAAGCCGCCGGTAAAGGCCAGCGGAATTGTAAACATAACGATAAACGGAGATAACAGGCTCTGGAACTGAGCGACCATGATCATGTAGATAAACGCGATTGCCAACAGAATCATTTGAATCATCGTGACCATCGTTTCCATGATCGTCTCGTTTTCACCGCTGAACTCCAAGCTCACTGATTCCGGCAGCCCGCTGGTATCCAGCTGCTTCTGCACGTCGCGGGTAACGAGGCTGACGTTGTAGCCCTCTTTGATCGTACCGCTGACATTGACAAACCGGCGGGAGTTTTCACGGTAAATGCTGTTCATGCCGGTGCCGTTTTCGATATCGGCAATCCGCCACAGCTCGACTTCCTTTTCTTCCTGATTTTCAGTTCCCTTCAGCTTCATATCCTGCAGGTTATCCAGCTGGGTTAAGGAAGCGGCGTCCTGAACGATGACGACGGGATAGTCCTTGTCCTGAATCGCCAGAGTCGTGCTGGTCGTTTCCTCTTTAATACTGGAAGCGACGCTCTGATAGACCTGCGCTACGGTCAGGCCGTATTTCATCGCTTCATTCTTATCGACGATGACGCGGACTTCCTTGACCGGATCCTGCTGGCCGTCGTCCACGACGTCGATGCCTTCGATCTGCTTCAACTGATTGCCGATTTGGATCGCGGACGCCTGCAGCTCGTCCAGATCATCGCCGTACAGTGTCATCGCGACGCCGCTGCCGCCCAGCACGCTCAAATCCATATTGCTTGTGGAAACTGCCGCATCAACAGGCAGATCCGCCAGAACCTGCGGGATTTCCGTTTCCATTTTTTTCGTATTCGCTTTTTCTTCCGTGATGATATAGAAGGTCGTGGAGGTATTGCCGCCTCCGCCCATCATCGTGGACAGGCCGCTGCCGCCGCTGGTAACGCCAACGGTCTCAACGCCTTCCACCTGCATCAGCCGTTCCATGACCTGATCGTACATCGCGAAGCATTCCTGATCGGAAGCCTCCTCATTCTGCATCGTTACGCTGACCGACATCTGGCCGGAATCCATTGACGGAATCAGCGCCATCCCCATGTTCATAACGCCGATCGTACTGAAAATCAGCAACGCGATAACGCCGCCCATGACGATCAGCTTGTGACCCAGCGACCATTTCAACAGCCCGGTATATCCGCTGACCAGCTTCTCAAAGAAGCCGTGCTTCTTTTCATTCTGCTTTTTCAGCATTTTGCTGGCAAGCATCGGCACCAGAGTTAAGGCGACGATCAGTGAGGCGAGCAGCGAGTAAGCGATCGTCAGCCCCATATCGACGAACAGCTGCCGGGCCAGACCGGTCGCAAACACAATCGGCAAGAAGACGCAGACCGTTGTCAGCGTCGAAGCGATGATCGCTCCGGCAACCTGTTTGGCGCCTTCAATCGCCGCGTCGATCAAGCCGACGCCCTCATTGCGCATCCGGTAGATGTTTTCAATAACGACAACGGAGTTATCGACGAGCATCCCGACGCCTAACGCCAGACCGGACAGCGAGATAATATTCAGCGTCACACCGCTGAAATACATCAGCACCATGGCGAACATCAGCGAGATCGGAATGCTGAGGGCGATGATCACCGTCGGCTTGAGATCGCGCAGGAATAAGATCAGAACGATAATCGCCAGAATGGCCCCGTACAGGAAATTCTCCAGAACGGAATTGACGATCATGTCGATATAGACGCCCTGATCCATCAGCGTTGAGAAATGCAGACCTTCATACTGCGTGCCCAGCTTGTCAAAGGTTTTATGCAGGGCTTTGCAGACGTCCGCGGTCGAGGCGGTCGAGCTTTTCTGGAAGGAAAGCATGATGCCCGGATTGCCGTTGACGCGGGTATATAATTTTTCACTGTTATTGACGATCTGAACGCTGGCCAGATCCTTCAGCCGGACTTCTTCCAGTCCGTCGATCTCCATCGACATGAGAAGCAGATTTTCCACTTCTTCCAGGGAAGCGAACTGATCTCCGACCTTGATCAGCAGTGAATCGTCATTGGAGGCGATATAGCCGGCCGGCATCGAGAAGTTTTCCGCCGTCAGCATCGTCGAGATCATGCTCGGCGAAAGGGCTTCGGAAATATTTGCTTTTTTCAGAGCTTCATCGCGGGCGTCGGCAATCTGTTTCAGACCGTCCTCAATCTGCGTCTTGGCGGATTCCAGCGTTGTCTTGGTCGTGGAGATCGTCATTTCGCCCTTGGTGATCTCGCCGGCCGCGGTCAACTTTCCGGATTCCAGCTTGGACTGCAGACTGTTGAGGTCGGAAACGTCGATCCCGGCTTTTGTCAGCATACTGCTGGCCGCCTGCTTCACGCCTTCAGCCGTCGCGATTTCGATTTCAACATTGCTTAACTTGACCTTCGCGTCGTCGTATTTCGGAACGATCTGAAGCGCGCCCTGCATCGCTGCAATTCCGGCATTCGCCTGGTCCACCGTACTGTTGAGCTGCTCAAGCATCGTGCTGAGGGCAGCTTTTGCCTGGCCGGCGTTTTCCAGGTCGGCAAGTCCCGCCTGCTGAAGCATCAGCTTGATTTCCTCCGGCAGTTCCATTTCATCCGGCAGATCCTGAATTTGTCCTTGAAGCGCAGTTAATCCCTGAATTCCCAGCTGCGCTTGGGCAAGACCTTCCTGAGCCTTCGCGATAGCCGCTTCAACGGCTGCCGTAACTTCCTCTGGAGTGGCTTCCGCGCTTAAGCCCAGCTGCGCCTTCAGCTGATCCACGCCGCTGACGATCTGTTCAAAGGCCGCCTTCTCCGCTTTCAGCTGGATGATCTGCGAATCCATCGCGATCAGATTCGTCGCCGCCTGCTGCAGCTGGACGGAAGACTGCGCCAGCTTGTCATAGGTTTCATTTTTCGTACTGGTTAATTCCGACTCACCGTCGGTGATTTTCTGCAGGCCGTCGTTGACCTCCTGCAGCTTTTCCCGCAGTTCCCGTTCGGTCTTTGCCAGCTCGGAATCGACGCTGTCCAGCACTTTGTTGTTGATCGCATCAATCTTGTCATGATCAAGCACGATCTGCACGGTTTCTTCCAACAGACCGGTTGGATCGACCGATGCGACGCCCTTGGTCTTTTCCAGCTCCGGTACGACCTTCTCATTGACAAAGTCGCTCAATCCCTGCAGGTCATGACCGTCATAGTCCGCTGTCGCCATCATGATCGGCATCATGTTCGGGTTGATTGCCATCAGCGTCGGACTGGAAATCGTTTCATCCAGATAGCCCTTCACCAGATCGATCTTGGCATTCAGATCGAGCATTGCCGTATCCATGTTGGTATCGTCGGCAAACTCCAGAATAATTAACGATAAATTATCCGAAGAAATCGAACTCATATTCGACAGGTTTTCTGTCGTGCTGACCGAGGATTCCAAAATCCGGGTCAGACTGGTTTCTACTTTTTCGGCGCTGGCCCCCGGATACGTCGAATAGATGACGACATAGGGCAGCTCCATTTCGGGCAAGAGGTCAGTTGTTGAATTCATAAATGAAATCACGCCCAGCAACAGGCACATGACCACGCCCACAATCACAGTATAGGGTTTCTTAACACTAAACTTAGAAAACATAGGCCTCTCCTTTTTCCGACCGACTGGTCGGTCACTTCGCTATTGTATTCCTTTCCCTGCAAAAATACAATTGACAAACGCATGAATTTATCAATTTCCAAGCCTTTCCAGCAAACTAAAATCCCGCCCGAAGGCGGGACGTAGAAAAGAGCATCAATTATTATTCCGGCAGATTCTCATCCGAATTTCCGTTTGAGAGAAACCGGCGCAGGATCTCCGCGAGCCGGTCCATGTCGATCGGCTTGGCAAAATGGGCGTTCATGCCGGCCTGCATCGCCAGCCGCACGTCTTCTTCAAAGGCGTTCGCGGTCATTGCGACGATCGGCAGCGTTTTACTATCGCGGCGGTTAAGCTTTCGGATCTGACGGGTTGCCTCGTAGCCGTTTAAGCGCGGCATCTGAATATCCATCAGCACCAGATTGTAATACCCCTCGGGACTGGCTGCGATCCGGTCCACCGCAGCCTGACCATCGGCCACTTCGTCGAGTTGAACAGTGATCAGACTGGCAATCATTTCCCGGGCGATCTCGCGGTTGATCTCGTTATCCTCGGCCAGAAGCAGGCGGCATCCGCTGAAATCCGTGATCACCGGCTTTACCTCAGCCGGCTCACGCCGTTCATCCTCCAATTCGTTAAGCAGGCGGCAGATTTTGAAACGGTAGAACGGCTTGGTCAAAAAGCCGCTGACACCGCTTTGCCGCGCCTGTTCTTCGATATCCGACCAGTCGTAGGCTGAAAGAATGACAATTTCAGGCTGGGCGCCCAGTTTTTGCCGCAAGGCCTGAACGGTTTCCAGTCCGCTCAACCCCGGCATTTTCCAGTCGATCACGATCAGCCGGTACGGATCCTTTGCGCGCTGTGCCTGTTCCGCGGCGTCCAATGCGGCTTCCCCCTTGTCGCGGTAATCGCAGCGCAGCCCCAGTTCCGACATCAATTCTCCGGCTTCCTCACCGATCTTCGGATCATCGTCCACGACCAGAATGTGCGCGTCCTGCCAGCTGGCAGGAATTTGTTCTTCGGTTTGACTTTGCAGCGGTAAAGGAAGAATTACGGTGAAGACCGAACCCTGTCCTGCCGTGCTTGTGACCTGAATCTCGCCGTTCATCAGATCAACGAGATTTTTTGTGATCGCCATGCCCAATCCAGTTCCATTTTCATTCCGGGCCTGCGGGTGATCCGAACGTTCAAAGGGCTGAAACAGACGCGTCATGAACTCCGGATCCATCCCGATTCCGGTATCCGCGCACCGGAATACAAAATTCTGACACCCTTTATATAAGCTGGAACGCTGACTGATTTCCAAGGTAATCGTGCCGCCTTCAGGCGTATACTTCACGGCGTTGCTTAAAATATTAATACACACCTGACGGATCCGCAGCGGATCGCCAACGACCCCTTCCTTCTCCAGCCGCTCCGGCTGGAACTCAAAGACCTGATTTTTTTCTTCTGCCTGCGGCCGGACCAGCTCGACAACCTCGGTGATCAGCTCGGCAAAATTAAACGGTTCCTGCGCTATCGTCAGCTTGCCGCTCTCAATTTTCGACATGTCGAGAATATCGTTGATCAAGCTTAATAAATGCTTGCTGGAAAGACTGATTTTGCGCAGACAGGCCTGGACGCGTTCCGGATCGTTGAGATGCGCACCGGCAATCGTGGTCATGCCAACGATCGCGTTCATCGGCGTGCGGATATCATGACTCATATTGGAAAGGAACTGACTCTTTGCGGCGCTGGCCGCAGTCGCGTTCTCCAAGGCAGTTTTCAGTATCTCCTGCTGGCGCTCCGCTTTTAAACGCTGTTCATCGGTCCGGCGGGAAATTAAAATTGCCAGCTGATCTTCGGAATACGGGTTATCGACATGGATAATCTGCGTCGTCGTCCAGTGAAGCTGCTCGTCGGTCAGCTTCATTTTCATCTCCAGCACAACCTCGCCGATTCCGCCGGCAAACGCCTCCTGCAACGCATTCAGCTGAAATTGGCGATAATCCTGCCTGAATTCCGGATCAATGGACGCTTCCAGTTCAGTGTATAACTGGCTGTAAGTTTCTTGTTCGCCCAGCCGTATCATCAATCCCGGCCGGACATAGACGAACTGCACCTGGTCCTGCGTCAGATTCAGGCTGATGATCACAGGATAGGCGTTGGACAACGCGCTGACCAGCGTCAGCCGCTCCTGCAGCGTTCTTTGTTTTTCCGCTTCTTCCGCCTGCTTTTCCTTGGTGATGTCGTGAAACGCGTAGATCAGCACCGGTTCGCCGTTTTCATCCAGCGTTTTTTCAATAATCCCCGAGGTCCAGAACACACTGCCGTCCCTATTCTTCATCATCTCGACAAGGTTGATTTTTTCCCCGCTGCAAATCGCCGCTTCAATTTGTCCGGCAAAGTGTTCGTAATCCAATTTAGGCATCGAAGCCCGCAGGTCAAGATTGAGAACTTCGTCTGAATTTTCCAGCGTATAGCCCATCAGCCGCCAGCCTTCCCGGTTGAGCTGAAGCAGGCGATAAGGCTGAGTGGTGGAGATTAACGCGACCGCTTCCGGCAGCGCGTTATAAAGATGACTGATATAATTGGTTTGATGCGTCAGACGGCGCTGCGTCTTGGTCATGTGGCGCAGATAAAGCAGAACCAGCGCGCTGATCCCCAGAACTGCCGAAGCCACCAAAGCCAGCGACTGTCTTAGCAGCGCGTGAGTCTGAGCATTGACGGCAGCTTCTGGAATTATTGAAATTAACGCCCAGTCCGAGTGCAGTCCGACCGGCGTAAAACAGAACACCGTGCGTTCGCCTTCATAGGTAAAAATTGCCCAGCCGGTTTCTGCGGACTTCAGCGAATCCGCAAATAAAGCCAGAGCTTGGGAATCATTGTTTTGGGAAGAAAGCATATCCAATAAATTCTGCACCGTCTTGTTGCTTCGCGGATGCGGAGAACGGATCAGAACGTCGCCGTCCGCGTCGACGACATACGAAAACCCGGCGTCGTTATAGAAGGACAGCGTAAACGTATCGACAATGCTGCGGACTTCAAACTCCTTTATCAAATACCCCTTTTGGTCATCTGAAAAATCAACTTCGAGCACTAAGTCGAATACATCCATGCCGGTCACGCTGCTGATGTGCGGATCGATCACGGCCTGATCGCCGTCATGGGGATCCAGTTGCGCGAGCGCCTGCTGATCACAGGGCTGGTCTGACGGCAGGCAGACTTGTTCGCCGAAAATCAGATGGATGTTGCTTTCCAGCGTGTTGATTTCACGAAGCAGTGTGTCGAGAGCGGCGGAATCGGATGCCGGGTAGTCTGCCAGACGATCGGCGATGTTCCGCAGATCCGCATAATTTTCGTCTAACTGCACAGCCAGCGTACTCCGGCCCTGACGCGTCGATTCTAAAATCGTATTGATCGACTGCTGCCACAGCTGGGTTTTCACATTGCTAATAAAGTGTGTCGTCAACAGGCAGAGCGCCAGCGCCAGCGCTGCCGCCCCTACTGTGACCGCACGGCGGGTATTGCGTACAAGTTTCTTCATGATTGTTCCTCTTGTTCAGCGTCCGCGTCCAGCTGTTCCATGACCTGATCCAGAGATTCGCCTTGAAGCAGGCAGACGATGGCTTTCGCGGTCAATTCCCAGATCGGTTTATCCAGCAGGGAATCCGAGCCGATCACCACTCGTCCGTCCGCATACGCCGGAATCAGCGGCTGAATCTGCGTCAGCGTGGAATAACCGCCGTTTTTTAACGGACTGAACGAAGCCTGCTGATCGGCGAACTTTTGAATGTTCTCCGGGCGGGTGAAAAACTCTACGAAACGCAGCGCTTCTTCGCGATGCGGACTGTCAGCGTTGACGCTCAGCCGGGTGTCGGCATTGATCACCGCAAAGCTGCCGTCCTCCAGCAGCGGATAGGGAACGACAGAAAACGCAAAATCCGGGTTCTTCTGCGCCAGCCGTCCTGCGGCCCAGGCGCCGGTCAACAGAAACGGTGTCTGTCCGTTCGCAAAAAGCTCGAGATCGTCGGAGGTCTTCTGTGTCGCCAACGTGGCTTCCGGATCCAGATAGCCGTTGGCGATCATCGCTTCGACATACGCAAAACCCGGCCTCAGCTTTTCGCTTAAGGTTGCGGATCCCAGATTCACCTGTTCAAAGTAGTCCGTGTGCTGCCGGGTCTGATAAAGCGCTGCCAGCCCGATGCCGATTGCGGCCGTCTTCAGGGATATATCGTTATTCGCGATCACCGGCGTGATTCCCTGACTGACAAAGTAATCGCAGACCGCTTCCCATTGTGCCAGGGTTTCCGGCACGTTTTGATGGTGTTTTTGCAGCAGATCAAGATTGCAGTAAAGGCCAAACACTGAGACTGTCGTCGGCACCCAATAGATATGCTCTTGTTCCCGCATTTGACTCAACATTTCATCCGTGTAGTTTTCAATGGTCGCCAGGCCGGAGAGATCGGCAAGCTGTCCCTGGGAGGCTAAGATCAGTTCAGTGTCATGATTGATCATAAACACATCGTCGCCCTTGCCGTTAGCCATGCGTTTGAGCAGCGCCTCATAATACGCCGAGCCTTTAAGGCTTTCGTAAGCGACGCGGATATCCGGATTTTCCAGCATGAACTGCGAGATGATTTCTTCGATCACCTGCACGTTTTCCGGTTCGTATTTATTGCCGAAGTAGGTCAGCGATACCCTCGATTCTTCATTGGAAGGCAGAATGACGACCGGATTGGCAGGCCCTGCGCAGCCTGTAATGATGAATAAGACAAGAGCCCAGACGCCCAACGAATGTCCTTTGTTTTTTCGCCGCATTGTTTTCCCCAGCTCCCTTTTAGCTGCCTTCTGATTTCAAATCAGCCTGGGCAGCGTATTCTTTTTTCTGATATGATCTAAATTGAATCAGATATGGACTATCAAAAATACAAAATTTCTGATTCCCAAAATCCGCTTTTCCCTATTAGTGAGTCTCCGATCTTTCTGGTATTTCATTAATTCCGATTTTGTCTTTTTTAGCATACCATAAAGGGACTTTGATCAACAGAGTTCACAATTTAGGAACATAACAGAGCATGGCTTGGAAAACGAGAGAAAACCAACATCGGTCAACGCTAAAAAAAGAAGCCGGGGAATTCAATTCGAATTTCCGTGCTTCTTCAAAAAACGATTTTCCCTATGATCTCTGCACAGATTTTATGAATCAACTGATCGCGGCTCCTGCGCTCCCCGCGATTCTCATCCCGCTTGTCAATTCATAAAAGCTTAAGCTTCGACCGGACTGTCGTCCTCAGCCGTAGTTTCCAGCAGCTGGGCTGACTGAGCCGGATCGAGCTTGTCGACCGCCTTCAGCTTGCGCTGAATCATCCGCGTGCGTGTGCCGACGAGCTTATCGAGTTCTTTATTCGCCTGATCCAGCCGCTGCTGGGTCATCGCCAGTACGTCGTGGAACTTATCGAATTCCGTTTTCACCGCGCCCAGGATCGTCCAGACCTCGCTGCTGCGCTTCTGGATCGCCAGCGTTCTGAAACCCATCTGCAGACTGTTGAGCAGCGCTGCCATCGTGCTTGGACCGGCGATGTTGATGCGGTAATCCCGCTGCAGTGTTTCGACTAAGCCGCGATTGACGACTTCGGCGTACAGGCCTTCAAACGGCAGAAACAAAATCGCGAAATCGGTTGTGTAGGGCGGTTCGATATATTTATCGTGAATATCCTTGGCAAAGGAACGGATTCGCTGCGACAGCACGTTGACAGCCTGCGTCACGGCTTCCTGACTGCCGGAATCGTAGGCATCCTGCAGGTTGGAATAGGCGTCAGCCGGGAATTTGGAGTCGATCGGCAGCCATACCGGCTGATCGTCCTCCCCCGGCAGCTTGATCGCAAACTCGACGACGTTCTTGCTTCCCGGCACTGTCGCGACGTTGGTTGCGTATTGTTCCGGGGACAGAATTTCTTCTAGGATCGCGCCCAGCTGGATTTCTCCGACGATGCCGCGGGTCTTGACGTTGGACAGCACTTTTTTCAGATCGCCGACGCCGACGGCCAGCGTCTGCATTTCGCCCAATCCCTTATAGACCTGTTCCAAACGATCGTTAACGAGCTGGAACGACTGCGTCATCTTGTCCTCCAGCGTCTTCTGCAGCTTTTCATCGACAGTCTGGCGCATTTCATCCAGCTTCCGGTTATTGTCCTGCTGGATCGCGGCCAGTTGTTTTTCAATCGTCTGACGCATGTTTTCCAGTTTCTGCTCGTTCCCGGTTTCAAAGGTTTTCAAGCGGTTTTCCAACACGCTGAACTGATTGGCCATCGCTGTGTTGAGCGTATTCTGCTTTTCCGACAGCGACTGGCTGATCTCGGAGAATTTCCGGCTCTGCAGCTCCGAGATTTGTTGCTGATTGGAGCTTAACAGCGCGCTTAAGGACTGCAGCATTTCACGCTGGGCTGCCTGCTGCTGCAAAACGCTGTGATTCATGGCGTCAAGCTTCTGGCTTTCCGCCTGAAACGCGGTCTGTTGATTAGCGCTCAGCATTTCGCCGACTAACCGCACGGCGTTCTGCGCCCCGTCGACAATTTCCTGCCGGCTCTGCCGGTCCTGTTCCGCCAGCGTCGTCTGCAGCGCGCTCAGCTTTTTATCGAAATCCTGCGCTTCAAGTCTGGCCAGCCGCCGGTTGACGGCCATCATCTGAAACAGACAAAATAACGCGGCGCCGGCGGCGATTGCCGTCAGTATTAAAATTCCTGTTTCCATTCGTTTATCCCCGCTTTCTCATGCCAACAGCCGGCCTTGGCCGGCTGTCCGGTGTTCTTCATTATACAGGAAAAACGGCTTGAACACCACTGCGCGGCAGCGACTTTCAAGCCGTTAAAAATCCAAACCTGTCTTTTGATCCAAGATACAGATCTCTGATATTCTTCCAACTTTATTTCTGACAATGCTGATTCATCCAGTCGGTGATCTCACGCAGCCGCTTAAAGCGGTGCAGCGGTTTGCCGCTGCGGGACAGCTCGTGGTTTTCCCCCTTGAACAAGCAGGCGCGGGCTTCGACGTTCAGCACCTTGAAGGCCGTAAACATTTCCATCGCCTGTGATACGGCGCAGGTATAGTCCTCAAAGGAATGAATAAACAACGTCGGCGTCGTGCAGAAATCCGCGTATTTCAATGGCGAGTGATCCCACATTTTTTCCATGTGATTCCACGGTTTGCCGCCGTCATGCAGATCGTCGTCATAGCTGATCCCGGAGGTTCCATAATCGCTGATCCAGTTGGAGATGCTGCGCTGGCTGGCGGCCGCGGCGAAGCGGTGCGTATGCGTGATGATCCAGTTGGTCATGTAGCCGCCATAGCTGCCCCCGGTGACGCCCAGCCGCAGCGGATCGATCTGCGGGTTCTGTGCCAGAATGTGATCCGTAAATTCCATGATATCTTCATAATCGATCGTTCCATATTTCAGGCGCAGATCCGCAAAGGCGTCGCCATAGCCGTCGGATCCGCGATGGTTGCAGAAAAAGACATAATAGCCCGCGCTTGCCCAGACCTGCATTTCGTGGATCAACAGTTCGCCATACGTCGTGCGCGGACCGCCGTGAATGTCCAGGATCGCCGGATATTTCTGATCCGGCTGCCACCCGACGGGTTTGATCAGCCAGCCGTCGATCGTCTGACCCGCGGAATTGACAAAACCGGCGTACTCAACAGGCTGAACAGCCTTGTTTTGAAGGTCTTGCTCGCTGATCTGCGTGCGCCCTCTCAGCGTTCCCGATGCGTCAGCCGTATAGACTTCCTGCAGCCGGCCTGGTTCCATCGCGCAGAACACATATCCAGATTCCGTCAGATCAAAACCGCTGACGGCGCCGTTGAACGCGACTGCTTTTTCCAAACAGTCTCCCTGCAGCCGCATCAGTTCCGTGCGATACCCGATTGTGGATGTAAAATAAAGCACATCGTCTTTCATCATGAACGTTTTTCCTGATCCATAGCGGACGTCGCTGTTAACGCAGCTGCCGATGGAATATTCGTAATCCAGTACCTTGCGGACTTCCCCGCTCGCAACATCGCAGCGGTAGAAATCACAGCTCGTACCGTTGCCATAGGCTTGCATATCGGTTGCCATCAACATCAGCACGTCGTTTTCCGCGGCGATCGCGCCGATCCGCAGTTCTCCCTGCGGCACAAGCGTGCGTGAGGTGTGCGTTTCAAGATCATAACAGACCAGCTCCGATGTTTTCGGCTGCACATCCCGCCAGTTCTTTCCCGTATAGAATATCCGCTGACCGCTGACGATCACCCGGCCGCAATCATAGCCCTCCGGCGTGATCCGCTGATGCTGACCTGTGCGTTTGTTCCAGAGCAGGCAGCCGCAGCGGTCTGAATCGATAAATCCGGCGCCGTTGGCAACAAACGGGACTTCATGCAGAATCACATAATCCTGCGCGTCGTCCAGTTCTTCCTTGGATGTCGTCTGAGGGTCTAAAGTATGTAAATTTTCCTGAATCTTCAAAACCACCCAATCGCTGTCCGCTACCGGCGTCATCTGCAGGACGGCGTAGGGAACTTCAAACGCTTTCCGGGCTTCGCCCTGGTTCAGGGATAGCCGGTAATAAACGGTTTTCTGTTCATGCGGTTCCGGTTTATCCTGCGGCCTGCGCTCCGCCGCGAACAGCACCGTGTTGTCATCCTCAAAGCAGAATGACGAAACCTTGCCGTCGCTGATCAGCGGCTTCAGCTGCATCGTCGCCGGCTCCAGTTCCATCAAATTGGTGCGGTAGCCGTTTTCCGCCTTGTCCATCTGCGTTTGCAAGCACAGGATATGCGTTTTGGAGGCCGCCAGGCTGTGTACGAAATGGTAGTCGGTTAAGTCTTGAATTTGTATTCTTTCCATGTTGTTTCCCACCTTACTATGAATTGGTTACAGGATACCGCACTTTCCCTCCGCCGGCAAGTCCTTTCCGGCGTTTTTCCGCCAGGTGTTCAGCACGGCATCAAATTCGGTTTCATCCAGACGGGCAGAGGATCGGGCGACAACCCGGGCGGCCATCGCGTTAGCCAGCTCCACCGCCTTGACTAACGGCCAGCCCAGCTTCAGTCCCGCCAGCACCGTTCCGGCATGGCAATCGCCAGCGCCGATCGTATCGACAACCTCTGCCGCGACACCCGGAAGTTCCTGGACATTGCCCTCTGCTGAACAGCACACCGCACCCTGTTTGCCCCGGGTGATGATCACAGCCTGACCAAACCGATCATGCAGCGCTCTCGCGGCTTCTTCAATCTCTCCGGTCTTGCTTAGCCAGCAGGCTTCCGCTTCATTCAAATGCAGGATCGGCCGGCACGCTTCCATTTGCTGCCAGTGCAACGCATCTAAATGCATCAGCCGCGCGCCCGGGGCGAAGAAAACCTGCGGCCCGGGATGATCGCGCAGCCATTTCAACATGGTCAGCCCGCTCGGCTCCTCCAGTTCAATTCCGCAAACATACACATAGTCCAGCTGCGCCGGATCGAGGTCTGCCAGCCATTCTTCGCAAAAGCCATATTCCGCGCCATGGGTTGATAAAAACGTGCGCTCGCCGCTGTCCTCCACCAAACACAGGCAGCAGCCGTTATCCTGACCTTTCACCCGCACCGCCGGCGACAGTCCTTCTTCCCTCAAAAGCTTCTCGGTCAGCTGGCCGAAAACACCGTCGCCCGTCGGCGAACAGTGAAACAGCGGCAGCTGGAACAGCCGCAGCATCCGCGCCGCATTATAGGAACAACCACCCAGCGCCATCGTCATGGAACGCGTATTGATATCCTCCTGGGTTACCGGCAGATGCGGCACCCGGACGATCATATCGATCACCGTCGAGCCCAGAATCAAGGTTGTTTTCATTTTCCTTCCCCTTTCATTGATCTGTTGATTTTATCATACCACGCCCATTCGCAAAACGGACGGCAATCTCACCCAATTAAAAAGGGAAGTGTTGAAAACATAAATCAAGAATTCAACATGAATTAATAGAATACACAGCTGTTTTTTCCCTGGCGCTTGGCCTGATACATCGCCGCGTCGGCTTTCAGAAATAATTGCCGGTACGTCGTTCCCTGCTCGGGAAAGAAGGCGCAGCCGATGCTGCAGGAAATTCCCGTCAGGACAGCCGGAGGCTGATGCCGATGCTGCAGCTTCTGACGGATCTGTTCCAGACGGGCGCTGGCCGCCTCGCCAGTTCCCGCTTCCTGCAGTAAAACGACAAATTCATCACCGCCGATCCGGCCGACTAAATCCTCCGGCGCAAACAGCTCGCGGATTTCAGCCGCGGTCTGCCGCAGCGCTTCATCGCCGCAGTCGTGTCCGTAGGCGTCGTTGATCTGTTTGAAATTATCAATATCCATCACAGCCAGCGTCATGCGTTTCCCCTCCGGGGCGCAGCGCAGCGTTTCCTCGATCAGCTGCTGGATCTTAAAACGATTATATAATCCCGTCAGGCAGTCCTGGTGCGCCAGCCGCCGCAGCCAGTGAAGCTCGCGCCGCTGCTGATCGATATCGCTTACCAGGCCAAGCACCTTCACCGGCTGACCCTGCGCATCCTTTTCAGCCGTCAGTTCCAGCTTATACCAGCGAAAGTCTTTCCCACCGCAACGCAGGCTGAGCTCAATGGGCGGGACCGGCTTTCCCTGCCGCAGCTGGCTCTGGATTTCCGCAATCTGCGCGCCGGAGAGTGAGTGCTGCCGGCGTGCCGGATCCTGAAACAGATTGGAAAGCGCAGGCTGGAAATGAAAATGCGCGAACCAGTTTTCCGACACCCGCAGCGTATCCTGACAAAGATCCCATTCCAGCCAGAATTTCTGCGTCTGCGTTAAAAGCAGCTCCAAGTCAGAGCTGCGGCCGGATGCGGCTGCGCTTTCTGTTTTCACTGCCGCTTCCAGCAGCGTCAGATGAACGAGCTGGCCTAAAAGCACGTCGATCACAAGTACATACCGCAGCGGCTTTCCCCCGCACTGCACCGTTCCCCGCTGCAGCATCAGCTGACCGGAAAGCATCTGGATCCGGGGTTCGCCGAGCGTTGTCAGCCGCGGCTGTTCCCACAGCCACCGCGCGGCAGCTTCCCGGCCATAGATTTCGATCTCCCCGCTCACAACAGCCGCTTCCGGCCGCAGCCGGTGCGCGAGCTCCGTCCGCTTTCCCACCTGGATCAGACGCGTTAAATCTTCTAAAAAACAAACGTTTCCCTTCATCAAAATTCCACCTCTTATCAGATTTATTGTAGTGGCTGATTGCGACGAAGGTTGTCAAACTTTGTCAAGTGAAGAAAGCCGTTGGCGGATCTGTGCCTTGCAGAAGTGGAAGTTTTCTTGGAAAAAACATCAGATTTCACGCCTTTTCACGACTATTCTGGGAAATCAAGGCTGTTTTAAGCGGCCGTCAGGAATCTGTAATAAATTGTTAAGCTGCCGTTCATTTCCCCAACGGCTTCGTATGTTATAGTAAGATCAAGAATAAAAGAGCGTTTGGCGCTTATGCTGAAAATAAAAGGAGGGAATCCCCAATGCAAAAAAACCTGACTGCACTCTACAAGTTAGCCGCAATCCTGATCGTGATCGCCTCTGTCTTCTATTTCTCTTCCGGCGCGCTCAACCAAACGCCGAATTTAAACACACCGAATATGCCGCTGTCGCAAATTCTAATTCCAAACTAACGTTGCGATTCTCTGAAAACGCCGAAGTTGAAAGTCCTCCCTGCTTTCAGTTCTCCGGCGTTTTTTGTTTTTATTCTATGTCAAGGAAGAATGGAATCCGCGGCCTCCGGTTTGAGCTCCAGGCGGCGATTAGGATAATCCAGGCGCCAGCTGCACCCTGCCAGCACGTCCGCGCCCAATAAACCGGCGACCGCCTGATCCCGTACGGGATATAACGACTTATCGATCACGGGAACATGGCTGAGGATCATTTCGGCTGTTCCGATCCGCAGAGAAAGCCGCGCGAGCCGTTTGGCCGGAACCTGCGTCGTTCCATCAATGCCCGTCAGCGTTTCCAATTCCAGCGGCAGTGACTCAGGCAATCTTGGATAAAACAAGGCCCCGCCGGTCGTGCTGGTATTGCCGCTGTCAAACCCCCAGCATAGAATCTCGCCGTTCGTTTCCGCCTGCACCACAGGCATAGAATCCCAGCCGGTCAATTCATGAACCGTGCTTTTTTCCGGAAGCGACGGCTTCCCTGACAGCCGCTGACTTTTTTCATCCCATTGCCAACAGCCGAACTGAAGGACGTCCCACCCCAGCAGTCCGTCGATTTGTGCGGGATGTCCAGTTTCCAGTTCAAAGACAAAACAGGCGTCCGGCAGCACCATCCACACCTGTTCCGTCACTGTCAGCGCGCCGATCTGCACGGTTTCCGCCAGCCACTTCTCGGCCTGAATTCGTCCCAGACCGCTCCCGCCGCCCGCAATCTGTTCATGCAGCGGCCGCAGCCCCGCCGCTTCCGCAACCGATCTGCGCACAGCGCTGCATGAAGCGCCGGTATCAAATAAAACAACGGCCGGCTGCCCTTGAAGCTGAATCGGAATCGGGAACACGTTGGGCAGACCCCGGTCAATCCGGGGCAACGGTTGTTCCGCCTCCATCCATGTTAATTTCATTACTCGTCCTTCTCTCCTTTCAACTCCCTGTTTTCAGTATAACAGGAAAACCTATCCCTGCCGCATCCAATCTCGGATTTCTCTGCTGCATGAAGGAAAACCTGGACAATTCCATAAAAAAGGATTGACTTGGAGTGAACTTCAGGCGTTACAATAAAGTCACGAGGAAACTGACGCCTAGACGGTTTCCAAAGTAAGGAGGTCCATTCCATGGAAAAATCAAAAGTTTATTTTACCAAGATCATCACGCCGGAAAAAATGATCGAGATGGAGGAAATTCTCGGCCGCGAGCTGAAAGGCAAAGTCGCGGTAAAGCTGCACAGCGGCGAAGTCGGCAATCAGAACTTCCTGCGTCCTGAATTTATGAAACCTGTCATTGAAAAGGTAAACGGCACGGTCGTTGAATGCAACACTGCTTATGAAGGTCAGCGCAATACGACGGAAGCGCATTGGCACACAATGGAAAAGCACGGCTGGTCTAAGCTGTTTCCCGTCGATATTCTTGATGAAGAAGGCGATCTGGAGCTGCCGGTTGAAGGCGGAAAGGTAATCCAGAAAAACTTTGTCGGCGATCATCTGAAAAATTATGATTCCATGTTGGTGCTGACGCACTTTAAAGGACATCCGATGGGCGGCTACGGCGGCGCGTTAAAAAATATCTCGATCGGTCTGGCGTCCAGCTATGGCAAAGCTTACATCCATGGTGCAGGTGTTCCGGAGAACATGTGGTCATCCGATCATGATCAGTTCCTGGAATCGATGGCCGACGCCGCGAAATCCATTCTCGACTATGAGAAAGAAAACATTGTCTTCATCAACGTAATGTGCAACATGTCGGTTGACTGCGACTGCTGCGCGAAAGCGGAAGATCCGAAGGTCAGAGATATCGGTATCCTGTCCTCGCTGGATCCGGTCGCATTGGATCAGGCCTGCATCGATCTGGTCTATCAGTGCGAAGATCCAGGGAAAAAAGATTTGATCGAACGGATTGAATCCCGCCACGGCATCCATACGATTGAGGCCGCTGCCGCATTGGGGATCGGTTCGCGGGAATATGAACTGATCGACGTCGATTCCCTTACAAAATAAACGAACTCAACTCTAAAAAAGAGGAATTCAGCGGCGGGCGCCCCTTGATTAATCAAGCGTCCTGTCCAAATTCCTCTTTTTTTATTGATCCGCGTACTCCTTCATGACCTGATTCCAGCGCAATACGGAGTTGACCGAGGTTTCCAGCCAATAAAGAAACCGGGTGCCGGGCAGCCGCGGCTCCCGCGTCCGCATTGCCTGGACTAACGGCGCTCCATCCGCGGCGTTATGCCACAAGTCGACGAAGATCGTGTCTACTTCGCCGGGTTTCAGGCGGTCCACCGCCGCGAAGGCATCGTCATGTATAATTTTTAATTTTTCCGGCTGTTCCCACTGCGGCAGAATCCACTGCGTAAACCATTGGATGACCGCGGCTTCCTTCTCTACGACGATTATCTGTTCGACATTGTCCTTGCGTGAAAGATGATAGGCGAAATAGCCTAAACCCAAGCCGCAGACCAGCACCCTTCCCTGGGCTTGTTTCAGCAGCGGGCGCATTGTGTTGATCTCGCTGGGGATCACGCTCATCCACTCAACGCCGTTTTCATATACACAGGGATAGCGGTATTCCGTATTGAAATAGCCCAGCTGCGGGCACTCCGCTCCGGTTTCATCCACCCGGTAGTCGTCATAGATCAGGATTTCAAACGGCTGATAGCTTTCCCAGCGCACCGTCCAGCCGCCCTGGGCCGTATCCGGAAAATGGATGTTGCGCACATAAGCGTCGTCTTCATATTCAGCTGCGGACAAACAACGGAATCCTGGCTTGAAATATTGGTCGGCCAGACGGCGGTGCAGCGGATTTTCATCCAGTTCCAGACCCGCAATAATACAAAACAGAGTGTAGACGGCGTCCGTTTCCGATAATCCGCAGCTGCCGCACAGAGATTCGACCATCTCCCGTTCAATCGCGCAGGCATTTTCCCGCAGATAATCCGCAGCGATCTGCGTCATTGCGGAGTTAAGTTCCAATCTCTGTTTCATCTGTTCCTTTGTCATTGAAGTTCCTCCTGAATTGCCATGGGGTATGTTCGAGATCAGGGATAAGATCCGCCGCCTTCAGAGTGCTCATTGCGTATTGAGCTGCGGCGGGATCTCATTGACTTTGCCAATCTGACCGCGTTGGGTTTATGGGATCGAGGGATCGCAGGAAACAGGAAATCGGGCGAAGTCTCATCCTCGCTTCCCCTAAGCCGGCGCCGGCTGCCGACAGGGTCCGCCAGGCAACGCAGATTGAGAGAATCCCAAGATTGAAAACCGGAGCGGATCTCCCTCCGCAATTTGCGGACGAAAACGGCTTGGGCGCCGGGATCCGCGTAACTTTGAATCGTCGGGCTCCGCCTGAATCCTTCCCCCTGAACACCGTTCAATCCCTTCGTTTACTATACAAAAAAACCTGTCAGCGACAGGGTTTTTAATGAGTGGTGGTTCCAGCCGGGATTGAACCGGCGACACATGGATTTTCAGTCCATTGC